>Ga0224741_10259_pt1 | contig 10298 bp, 8 predicted proteins | sample LIM_E_Water_Pos_FD_161629 | JGI IMG/M metagenome (GOLD analysis project Ga0224741, IMG submission 161629) | Enriched cells from gastrointestinal tract of the lab mouse from Pacific Northwest National Laboratory (PNNL), Richland, Washington... | ecosystem: Host-associated > Mammals > Digestive... | reverse complement strand
CGAACGCAATCCGCATATGCATTTGTGCTTTGTCCCTTTGACCAAGGACAACCGTCTGTCTGCCAAAGAGATCATGGGCGGTCGGGACAAGCTGGTTCACTGGCAGGACAAATTTCACGACTTCATGGCGGAGGAGTTTCCTCAACTGGAACGGGGCCAATCCGCCGCCGTTACCAAGCGAAAACACGTCCCCACCTGGCTTTATAAACAGGCTCACCAGCTGACAGGGGAGATGAAGTAGATTCGGAAGGAAATCAAAAGCATCGGTACGTTGAACGCCGGAAAGCAGAGAGAAAAAATCCTGAAACTGCTGATGGACTGGTATCCCCAGGTCAACGCTTTCGAGGCCAAGCTGCGGCCCTATGATGCCCAGCTGAAAATCATGGAGCAAAACGAAACGATCCTGCGGCAAAATGAGCAGAGGGCGCAGTGGCTCCAGCAACAGGAGCGGCAGAAGAAGGAATCACTGCTCTATGAGCTGCGGGAGTATCAGGATTTCATCGAGTCCATTCCGGAGGATGTGTTTGAGGAATTAAAACAGAGGTATACGTTGAAACATGAACACCAGCAGGATTTTTGTTCATAATTCCTATTATCAGATTTAGCTGATAACATCTAGGGGGGCAGAAAGGAGGCTTGATTATCATTTCTAAAAAACCGCTGATTAAAGCACCCGTCAAACGTAAATTCAAACTGTGCTATTGATATACAAAGCGAAGCTAAAAGCCGATTTCCTTTCTTGAAATATCATCGAAGTTCTAGGTTTTCACGATTCCAAATCCCTGCCCGTTTGGAGATTTTCCTCCGTTTTCCCCAGTACCTTCCAGACCGTATGGACCATAGCCAGAAAACAGGCCGTTCCACCAATCAGATTGGAGATCGGTTCAGACCACAAAACGCCGTCGATGCCCAGAAAGCCTGGCAGCAGGAAGATCAGAGGGATTACCAAGCCAACCTTGCGAAATAGGGAGAAGAAGATGGCATACCCGGCTTTTCCCAGAGACGTGAACACCGCCTGGCCGGACATTTGCAGCGCCATAAAGCAAAAGCCGAAAAAGTAGATATGGAGCAGGCGGGCGCCTACGGCAACCAACTCTGCGTCGTCGTTAAAAAAGCGGATCAGCGCCTCCGGGAACAGAAACACAACCCCCCAGGCCAGCAGCATATAAACAGTGCAGATGCCTGCCATGCACATGACGCCCTGCCGGACCCGGTCATAGGCCTTGGCGCCGTAGTTGTACCCCAGTACCGGCTGGGCTCCGCCAGTAATCCCGTTGGCGGGCATGGTCACCACCTCCCGCAGAGAGTTGATGACCGTCATGGCGCCAATATATACATCACCGCCCATGGAACGAAGCGCCGTATTGTACGCCAGCTGCGTGGCGGCGTTCGTAAAAGACATGATAAAATGGCAGAAGCCCAGCCGCACCACCTCCCACAAAAGTGCCGGCTGCCAGCCGACCAGGCTGCGTCGCAGCTTTAAAATGGCGCGGGGGCCGGTTAAAAAGCGCATAACCCAGACGGCGGACAGCAACTGGGAGATGACGGTGGCGATTGCGGCGCCGCGGACGCCCAAGCCAAAACCGTAGATCAGCAGAGGATCCAGAGCCATGTTGGCAGCCGCGCCGACGGCAATCGTCAGCATGCCGGTCCTTCCAAAGCCCTGGCTATTGACAAATCCATTCATACCAAGGCTCAGCATGGCAGCGGGCGTTCCCCAGATGTACACGGAAAAATATGCGGACGCATAAGGGTAGGTGTCCGCGCTGGCGCCAAACCAGAACAGCAGGGGCTTTGCCAGAAGGGCACCCAGGGCGGTCAGCAGTCCCGCAGTGACCAGCAGCATAAAACAGGTCGTTCCCATGATCCGTTCCGCCAACAAGGTCTCTTGTTTTCCCCGGGCGATGGAGCACAGAGGCGCGCCGCCCATTCCAAACAGGTTTGTAAACGCCGTAATTATGCTGATGAGCGGAAATACAACGCCCACGCCGGTCAGTCCCAGGCTGGCTCCATCGCCCATATGCCCGATGAAAAAACGATCGGTAATATTGTAGAGCACGTTTACCAACTGCGCGATGGTCATGGGGACGGCCATGCGCAAAATACAGCGGGCGACGCTGCCTTGGCAGAAATCTTGGCTGCTTTCCAAAATATACCTCCTCTCAGAGACACCGCAATAAATAGCAGGAACTGGAGTACGGCATTCGCCGTACTCCAGTTTTATGGGAGGCCGGGGAGGTCAGCCTGCGGCGTTCAGGATGGACTGCTCGGCGGCCAGCATCGTAGCGGTAGAATCCTCTACGTTCATATAGTTGTTGACCAGCAGGTTCTTCTCCAGATAGTCAGTCTTCCACTCGTCGGTCTCAGTAACCTGCCTGCACACGTCGTTCCAATAATTCACGGCCTCGTCGCTCATGTTGACGGAACCGATGACGCCGCGCCACACGGGCAGCTCGATCACGCCGTAACCTAGTTCGTTGGCGGTGGGGGCGGCGTCAAAGGGGGCGCTGAAACGCTCGGAGCTGAGGGCCAGGACGGGGTTGATGTCGCCGGAAAGAACGTACTCCTTGGAGGCGGCGGGCTTAGACATGCCCAGGTCCACGTGGCCGCCCAGCAGAGCGGTCATGGTCTCGCTGGAAGAGCCGAAGACGATGTAGCTGAAGTTCTCCTCCAGGCCCAGGGACTGAACCAGCATGTCGTAGACGTTGCGCTCGTCGGAAGAAGTGCCGCCCACGATGATCTGCTCGCCGGCCTTGGCGGCCTCGACCACTTCCTCGAAGCTGGCATACTTAGAGCTCTTGGCGTTGGTAAACAGCAGGTGCTTATCGGCGGCCATGACCGCGATGGGTCTGAAGTCCGCCATGGTCAGACCACCATTGCTGAGCATGGAGGACAAGTCGCCGGTGGAGAAGCAGAGCAGCGTGGAATCGGCGGCGTCACCCTTGGCGTCCTTCACATCGCGGCGAGCAATCTGTCCGTTGCCGTCCTGCTTGTTGTTGACCACAAAGGCGTTGGTTACGATGCCCTTCTTGGAGGCGATATCGGTGATCGAACGGGTGAAGATGTCGGAGCCGCCGCCGGCCTTGGAGCTGACCAGGAAATCAATGTTGCCCTTGGGGGTGAACGCTTCTGTCTGCTGGGGCTGGGCGGCGGCGTCCTTGGGCTCACCGCCGGCGGGTTGGGAGCTGTCTGCGGGGGTGGGGCTGCCGCCGCAGGCGGCCAGGGACGCCACGATCAGCAGGGATGCCAGAACACTCAGGATCTTCTTTTTCATAATACATTTCCTCCTAATAAAATTTGATTACGATTTACTGGACTTGCTTTTTTTCAAAATGGCTTTTACCATAGGGGTACAAACGATGAACAGGAAGATGCCCAACAGAACCAGGGTAATGGGACGGGTATAGAACAGCCGCAGGCCGCCCTGGGAGGCGATGAAGGCCCGGCGGATATTGGTCTCCAACGTGCTGGAGAGCACAAAGGACAGCAGCAGAGGCGATACGGGGATCTCGTTCTTCTTAAAGATGTAACCCAGCACGCCGCCGATCATCATGACCACCACGCCGAACATGGAATTGCTGGTAGAGAAGGACCCCACAAAGCAAACCACCACGATGCTGGGGATCATAATGCCAACAGGCACCTTCAGCAGCTTGATGATCCAGGGAATGATGCAAAGGGCGATGGCCAGCGCGATCAGGTTGGAAACAAACAAGGAGGCGATCAGGCCCCATGTGAATTCCGGCTCCGAGGAGAACAGCATGGGGCCGGGATTCAGGCCCCACATCATCAGTCCGCCCAGCAGGACGGCTGTGGTGCCGGAGCCGGGGATGCCTAGGCTCAGCAGAGGGCCAAAGGCGCCGGCGGCCGCGGCATTGTTGGCGGCCTCGGATGCGGCGATGCCCTCCACAGCGCCCTCACCCAGGGGAACCTTGCTCTTGTTGGACTTTTTCTCCAGCGCGTAGCTGAGGAAGGAACCGGCCGTAGCGCCGGCGCCGGGCAGGAAACCGACGAAGGTGCCCAGCAAGCCGGAGCGGATGCTGGGACGGAGGATGCGTTTGAATTCCTGTTTGGACAGCAGGCTGTTCCGCAATGTCAGCTTTTTGCCCAGGCTCTCATCCACATCGGCGGAGTTTCGCGGGTCCTCCGTCAGCTCCAGCACCTGGGCCATGCCGATAAACCCAATGACTAGGGGAATGAAATTGATGCCGCTGAGAAGGTACATATTTCCAAAGTCATATCGGATTGTGCCGGAGACGATGTCGATTCCCATTGTAGACAGCAGGATGCCAAGGCAGGTGCAAATGATCCCAAGCAGCGGGCTTTCACCCACCAGCCAGCTGATGGACGTCATGGCCACCAGCATCATCATGGACATCTCGGAGGGACCGAAGTTCAGGCCGAAGCTGGCCAGGGCAGGCCCCAGGAACACTAGGATGACCATGCCGATGGTCCCGCCGATGCAAGAGGCCAGGTTCGCCGCCATCAATGCCTGACCGGGCCGTCCCTGTCGGGTAAGGGGATAGCCGTCCATGGCCGTCATGATGGCCGGCGCATCGCCAGGAATGTTGATGAGAATGGCGCTGAAGGCTCCGCCGTACATGTTGGAATAATAAATCGCGCCTAACATGATAATGGCCGTGGTGGGGTTAAATCCAAAGGTGATGGGCAGCAGCAGCGCACAACCTGCCAGAGAGCCGATGCCCGGCATGGCGCCCACCACCAGACCCAGGACCGCGCCCAGCAGCGCGGCGCCGATGTTCTGTACGCTCAGGGCCACCGCAAAGCCGTTAAACAGTAATTGTAACGATTCCATGAGAGCGCCTCCTTAACCGAAGATCGATTCAAACAACAGGCCCTTGGGAAAGGGGACCCGCAGCCACAGGGAGAACGTGCCGTACACAATCACAATCATCACGGCGGCAGCGACGGCGATGGAGCGCCAAGGCATCTTCTCCATTACCCGCAGCCAGAAAATGTAAAATACCAGCAGCGCGGGCAGGAATCCAATGATGTACGACACGCCCAGGATGGCCAGCATTCCGATGATCAGCTGAATGGCGTTCTTTTCAATTTTGGCACTCTCCAAGGAAAAGCTCCGGAAGAAGTAAATCAGCGAGGCTACCAGCAGAACGCCGCCCACAATGGCGGGAAAAAATCCGGACATGGGACCTTCTTTCTGGTCCCAAAGACCGTATTTGGTAACACCAAGGTACACCCACACCACGGCAATGAGGATAAAGGCCAACGCAATGACGGATTTGCTGTTGAATCGTTTGTTGCTCACAAAGATGCCTCCTTTTGATAGAATACGCGGGCCTCGCAGGGACGCAGCGGCCCGCAGGGATCGCTGTCCGCCGGATAGTTGGACAACAGCAGCTGCCACCGCGACGGGTCCATGTCCTCCGGCTGATAGAAATCTGCCGGACGGTCCTTAAAATTCAGCAGGACAAACAGCTTTTCCCCCTCCAGCGTCCTCCGATAGGCATACCGCGCCGGGTCCTCCGGAAGGCAGTCCACAAAATCACCATAGACCATGACCGGGTACTGCCTGCGCAGGCGGATCAGCTTACGATAATAGTGCAGTACCGAATTCGGGTCCTCCTCCTGCTGTGCCGCGTTGATCTCCAGATAGGAGGGATTCAGCTCAATCCACGGCTCCGTGTCAGAAAAGCCGCCATAGCGCTCGCCGCTCCACTGCATGGGGGTCCGGGCGTTGTCCCGACCTTTGGTATAAACCTTCCGCATGATCTCCCGGTGACTGACGCCCTTGGCGCTGAGGTCCGCGTATAGGTTGAGGGTCTGCACATCCCGGTAGTTGGAAATGTCGGAGAACCGCACGTTCACCATGCCCAGCTCCTCACCTTGGTAAATGTAAGGAGTGCCCTCCATGGTGTGGGTCATTGTCCCCAACAGCTTGGCGCTCTCCACCCGGTAGACGCTGTCATCGGCAAAGCGGCCCAAGGGGCGGGGCTGGTCGTGGTTTGACAGGTACAGGCTGTTCCAGCCGCAGCCGTGGAGACTGGTCTGCCACTTGCTCATGATCTTTTTGAATTTTACGAAATCCCAGGGAATCAAATCCCATTTGTCCTTGGGGCCGCTGTCCACAGACATATGCTCAAACTGAAAGAGCATGTTAACCTCATCCCGACCGTCTCCCGTATAGAGTTTCGCAATCTCCGGCGTAACGTTGGGCGTTTCCCCCACGGTCATCCCGTTGTACAGGGACAGGACATCCCGGTGAAGCTCCTTGAGATACTCATGAATGTGGGGACCGTTCTGGTAGAACCGATGGGCACGCACCAGACCTTCCACTCCCTCCACGGAGGGGAAGCCATCCACTTTGGAGTAGAAATTCATGGTATCCATGCGGAAGCCATCTACTCCTTTGCCTAGCCAGAACCGACAGATATCCTTGACCGCCTCCCGGACCTTGGGATTTTTCCAATTCAAGTCCGGTTGCTGCTTGGCAAAAATATGGAGGTAGTATTGGCCCAAATGGGGCACATATTCCCACGCGGAACCGCTGAAATGGGACTCCCAGTTGTTCGGCAGCTTGTCTGTCGTGCCGTCCTGCCAGATGTAATAATCGTGATAGGGATTATCCCGTGACTGCAGCGCCTGCTGGAACCATTCGTGTTGGTCAGAGGTGTGGTTTACCACCAAATCCATCAACAGCTTCATGCCCCGGCTGTGAAGCCCCTCCAACAGACGGTCAAAATCCTCCATCGTACCAAAGGTATCCAGGATTTCTTTATAATCCCGGATGTCATATCCGTTGTCTACATTGGGGGAGTCGTAAACCGGACACAGCCAGACGACATCTATCCCCAGCTTTTTCAGATAGTCCAGTCTTGTCAGGATTCCTGCAAGGTCACCAATACCGTCATGGTTGCTGTCCTGAAAGCTCCGAGGGTATATCTGGTAGACAACGGATTCTTTCCACCAATTCTTTCCCATGGCTGCCCTCCTTTTGCCTTGATTATTTAGCAAAATACGTGCCAATCGTTGCTTCGCCTCAAAAAACAAGAAAAAATCCCTTGCACAAAGCCGAAAATTATCCGGTATCGACAAAAAAGCAGAGGACGATTTGTGGTAAATCACGTACCGTCTCTCTGCTATCTGTTGTGAGAAAGCGGGAGGGTTGGCAACAACGCCAAAAAAATCTGCATCAAAAATGTATCAAAAATGTTTCAATTATATCTTCGAAATGTCCTTTGTCTTGCGCCACAATGTACTCCTGCTGACCCCCAGTTTTTTGGCCAGCTCCGCCTTGCTCTGCTTACGCCGGACCAGCTCGTATAGTTGCTGCTCTTCCGGAGTCAGCAGGTTCTCGACCGGACGCCCCGCCGCGTCTTCCAGGACCTCCCACACATCCGCTTCCGTAATGATGCCGGTTTGGGTCAATACGCAGAGGCGCTGGCAGATGTTCCGTAGTTGGCGGACGTTGCCCTGCCAGTCCCAGCGCTTCATGCAGGCAACGGCTTCAGGTGTGAACTGTACTGGCACACCAGCGCATTGAAACTGCCGGGTCAGGTAGGGCACCAGCTCGTCCAGATCCTCTACCCGGCTGCGCAGCGGCGGCAGCGCCAGATGCAGAATATCCAGCCGGTAGTAAAGGTCTGGCCGGAAAGCCCCGGTCCGGGCTTTTTCATGGATGTCCACATTGGTCGCCGTGATGACCCGCACGTCAATGGGGATGATTTTGTCATCTCCCAGACGGCGAATCTCTTTTTCCTGCAAAACACGCAGCAGACTGGCCTGCAGGGAAAGCGGCAGCTCGCCGATCTCGTCCATAAACAGCGTACCCTTGTGGGCCAGCTCAAACAGGCCGAGCTTGCCCTCTCTCGAAGCGCCGGTAAAGGCGCCGCCTACATAGCCAAACAGTTCGCTTTCAATTAGATTGGGCGCAATGGCCCCACAGTTAAAGGCTACGAAGGGCTGCTTGCGGCGGTCGCTGTCATTGTGGATACTCTGGGCGAACAGCTCCTTGCCGGTGCCGGATTCGCCGATAATGAGCACGTCAGAGTCTGTTTTCGCAAAGCGGCGAGCCCGCTCCACCGCTTTTTGCAAAGGAGCGCTGGTGCCCACAATGTCCCGGAACTGGTATTTTGCCACCAAACCTTTCTCATTGAGCTTCTGACGGACGGCAATTTCCGCTTTTTGCAGTGCTTCCACGTATTGCAGCACCATCACGGTGCCTTCCTTTTCACCGTCTACCAGAATAGGATTGCGGCGAACCAATACGTCTCGATTTTGGAGTTTAATAATGGTATTGTCCTCCCGGACCTCCATGACGGCCTTTGGGATGCAGTCCTTTGCCGGTGTATTGACCGGTTTTTTTTGATGGAGCCCCAGCATTCGGATGCAGTTTTGGTTAATTTGAAGAATGTTTTCGTGGGAATCCAGGGATATGATTCCTTCTTCCATCATCTCGATCATGCAGTTGAGCCGCTCGTTTCGCTGCTTCTCCCGGCGGCTGCCCTCGATGACGGAAAGAGCCTCGTGGATTGCGGTTCGAGCCGCTTCCTCGCCGATGCGGAGGGGGATGGACGGGATGTTCTTCTCCGCAGCCATCCGGCAAACGGTATAGCCGCCTACAACGGCGTCGTAAGAGCCCATGGCCTCCATGCGCTGAAACTGTGTCTCGGCCTCGTCGTCGTTCCCAACCTCAAACGCATCGATCTGCACATGGCAGAGGCTTTCGTAAAAGGGGAGATCAATGGAGTGGTTTTTCTCGATAAACAGCGCTACGCAGTGTGCGCACAGATCCTCTTTTGCCTCCTGGACAGCTTTGAGAATCTCCATACTTGGCAGCGGGCACTCAATTAAATGAAAGGAATACGTTCCCTGCTTCAGCACGGAGTAAGAAAGTCCACGGGCAATCACAAAATCGCCGTCCCAGTCGGTTAGGAGACTTTCGATGCGCCCCTCTGTGCAGAGGATCTCGAACTTTACATTGGTAGGGCTGTCGGTTTCCTGCAAAATACGGTCGATAAACTGTACCCAGTCTCGTTCCTCGGTATACGGTACGATGAAGGCAACTTTTATCATGATTACACGCTCCTTTGGAGTTCAGGAGAATTCCCCAAAATACTGAAAAAAGAGAAGCGAGGGTGGGGATAGCGAGGCACGTTGTAGAACGCAGGTAGAATGATGCCCACCAAGGAGGACCGTGCAGCTATTCGATTCCCGGACCGCCGGATGCTGCCTTAAGTCTGTCAAACCCCATCTCATTATTCAGCATATTTGCCCATTCTGTCAAGCACTTTATCCGGTTTGGCTTTACAGCGTAGGATTTTTAATTCTTTGAGAGGTGATTGGCGAGCTTAGCTTCTACGGCTGCAGTTCTTTAAAACAAGTCACATTGCCTGAAATCGTAAAGTACATTGGACGGTCAGCGTTCAGTGGTTGCACGAACCTTGAAATAATTAATATTCCGGATTAACTTGAAAGAGAGCGACCGTGTGGAGTAGTGTGGAATAACAGGTTAAGAGGTGCTTTTGAGAACTGTCCTGCTCTCCGCGAAATTATCATATCTGAGAAGCAAAAGGAAGAATTGTTTATTGATAGACATAGCCGTTGGATATCTATGAGCAGTGCGGTAGTTGTTTTTGAAAGAATAGATACGGATGGTGATACAACACTGTATACTACGGTGAAAACTGCAGGCCTTTTTAGAAGATTACAGCGCTGGCTAAACAGCACCGCTATGATTGGAATACTGTGACAGCAAGGAATTTCGGGATATTTGCAAAAATGGTATCTTCATAACTAATAGCCTTAACATTTAGTTGTTTATCCGTTTTCCCCGAAACGCCTTCACATTATAATAATTTCTGCACCTGGCACTGCAAAACTCGCTCTTAGCGTGGCTGTTGTAGTACACCTTCCCGCAGTTCTTACATACCCTCAGCCCCGGCTTGTCCCCCGTGACCATCGCCGCATAGGACAGCCGGATCACGGATTCCATGCTTTTCACCTGCCACACCAGCTGAGGCGTCCGCCCGCTGGTCAGCCGATAGGACAGAAGCCCGGAGATATCCAGCACCGCCGGATTTGCCTCCATTGTCACTTCTCCCTTGGTCGTCAGGAAGTGCTGATACAGCTCCATAAAGAACACCCGGAACATTTCAATATCCTCGCCATACTCCCGGCTGTTCAACGGGCGGTAACAGGGGGGCACAGCGGGGTCGCTGGTGGAGGGCGGGTCCCTTTTCCGCCCCCAGCCCCAAAAGCCCGTGACGGGCCGCGAAAACGGCGCACAGGCGCTTTCCCTCCGGTGTTCCAATCAGGAG
>Ga0224741_10258_pt1 | contig 10299 bp, 11 predicted proteins | sample LIM_E_Water_Pos_FD_161629 | JGI IMG/M metagenome (GOLD analysis project Ga0224741, IMG submission 161629) | Enriched cells from gastrointestinal tract of the lab mouse from Pacific Northwest National Laboratory (PNNL), Richland, Washington... | ecosystem: Host-associated > Mammals > Digestive... | reverse complement strand
GAGAGCGGCGGCGCTATGGTGACGGTGGACCTGAACCGGGGAGAGCTGGGCCTGGTGTTCTTCTGGAACCCCTTCGAGTACTATGTACTCCCCGCCAAGCGCATCCAGCGGGCCTGGGTGGACGACGGCGCGGCCGGCGGAGGTTTTCTGCGGGGCAGCAGCCGGGTCAGCTTCCTGTTCCAGGTGGACGGCGTGAAGATTCGGGTGGACACGTTCACCTCCAACAAGCGCTGGCGCATGGACAGTGACTACATCCTCACCGGCATCTCCAAGGCCGACGTAATGGTGGAGGTGCTGGAGCAGGCCAAGCAGAGGTCCGCGTAATGGGCCTGTTTCGGAAAATGCGCGCCATCCTGCACGACGACTGGTGCAGCCAGTGCCAGAGTGAGATGGACGTGGTCCGCAAGCAGCTCTACGCCCTGCCTACTCAGCGCGTGGGGCAGTATCGGGAGCAGGACGACCCGGCATACTATAAAAAGAATCTGGTGCCGGTGGAAAAGAAGGCCCAAATCCCCACGGGGATGTACGCCTGCGGGATGCACGTATACCGGTGTCCCCAGTGCGCCCACCGGGCGGTGAAGCTGACGGTATTCCTGCCTGTCCGGGACCAGGAAAAAACGGAACAGCTGCTGTACTTTGAGGACGGAGAGATGGACGATTTTATTTGGATGTAGACAATGAAACACAAACGGGAAGAAACGACACTTTTGCTGTTCGCTGTCCTGACCTTCATCGTTCTGTTTTTCGTCTGGAAGGAAGTAAACCGCCCATCCTGGACCCTGAAGCCCTTTACCCCGGAGGGCGAAATTTCCGGCGAAGTGTCTATGAACCTCTACTTTGAGAATGGCACCATTAAGTGGGAAATCTCCAACCGGAGTGGGCAGACCGTTTATCATGGCGGCATTGCCGGCCTGCAATATTTGCAGGGGGAGGAATGGCTCACGGTCTACCGGCCTGGGGTCAGTACAGGGCTGGGATATGCTCTCTCCCCCGGCCAGAGATTTTCAGAGTATCTTGACTTAAAACCCTATCGAAATCTGCCAAATGGCACCTACCGGCTGATTTGCAGTCTGTATGACGAAGCGTGGGGATTTTACGAAAAACAGAACGATGAAGGTCAGGACAGCGAACAGCAAAAGTGTCGTTTCTTCCCCTTTGTGAGTTTCGCCGCTGCGGCGGCAATCAGACAAAGCCGTCCACACCGTCTGTGATTATCTCCGATGAAATTTTCTCGGAAGATGATATGATTACAGCCGACATTCCAATGGAACTGAGCTTTGAGGAGGATACGATCCGCTGGACTATTACCAACCAGAGCAGCCTGGACCTGTTTCATGGCGACTTTGCCCAGCTGCAATACGTTCGGGACCAGACCTGGCACTCCATTGCTATCGCCCAGATCAACGGGTTATCGGTTTTTTCTAACTTGATAGGACACGATCTATCTCCTGGCCAGCAGTTCTCCAGCCAGTATGATTTGCGCTATTACTGCAATTTGTCCGATGGGACCTACCGGCTGATTTTCCCGCTGGATTATCGCAGCAGAGTGAACGGGAAATGGACGCTGTACGGTTACGCGGCCTGCGAATTTCAAATCGTAAACGGAACACCACAAGTGAATTGACGAACGGAGGAATTTTTATGGAAAACAATATGCGTCCCGCTGATATGCAGCGGATCAATACCCCTGAGCTGGCCCAGGCTTTTATTCAGGAGCAGCTGGAGCAGGTCCGTGCCCAGGTGGGAGACAAGAAGGTGCTGCTGGCCCTGTCCGGCGGCGTGGACTCCTCGGTGGTGGCCGCGCTGCTCATCAAGGCCATCGGCAAGCAGTTGGTCTGCGTCCATGTCAACCACGGCCTCATGCGTAAGGGCGAGAGCGAGCAGGTCATTGAGGTGTTCCGGAATCAGATGGACGCCAACCTGATTTATGTGGACGCGACGGACCGTTTCCTGGACCTGCTGGCCGGGGTGGACGAGCCGGAGCGCAAGCGGAAGATCATCGGCGGGGAGTTCATCAAGGTATTCGAGGAGGAGGCCCGGAAGCTGGAGGGTATCACCTTCCTGGCCCAGGGGACCATCTATCCCGACATCCTGGAGAGTGACGGCGTAAAGGCCCACCACAACGTAGGCGGCCTGCCGGAGGACCTGCAATTTGAGCTGGTGGAGCCTGTGCGCCTGCTGTTCAAGGACGAGGTGCGTGTGGTAGGCAAGGCGCTGGGCCTGCCCGCCAGCATGGTGGAGCGCCAGCCCTTCCCCGGTCCCGGACTGGGCGTGCGGTGCCTGGGCGCCATCACCCGCGACCGTCTGGCGGCTCTGCGGGAGTCCGACGCCATCCTGCGGGAGGAGTTCGCCGCCGCCGGGCTGGCACAGCAAATCTGGCAGTTCTTCACAGTGGTGCCGGATTTCCGCTCCACCGGCGTGCGGGACGGCAAGCGGGCTTACGATTGGCCGGTGATCATCCGTGCCGTCAACACCGTGGACGCGATGAGCGCAACCGTGCCGGAAATCCCCTGGGCGGTGCTTCAGAAGATCACCGGGCGGATTTTGAACGAGGTGTCCGGCGTGTGCCGGGTGCTGTATGACCTCACTCCGAAGCCGGTTGGCACGATCGAGTGGGAATGACCGTCAAAACGGCTCAAACCCGCATGAATACAGGGTTTTTGACCTGTTAATCTGCCTTGTGATACTGGATTGATACTATTCGTTTCAACCCGGCCACACAAGAGAATGATTGCAAAGGGCAAGCAAGCCGCCCTGCTGAACGACAAATTCAGCAGGGCGGCTTTGCTTGTCCTATTTTTCTTTTCTCCAAGGAACATAGTAGTCAAACCGTTTGCTGTCGTCACAGGTACACGGCCAGTTGATTTTCCATTCAAAGTATTCTTCCCTGGTGATTTCCCCAGCGTGAAGTTCCTGCTGGCGCAAGAGCCATTCCCGCATGAACTCATCTACCAGCCCATAGTTGAAGTAAATGCCCACGGGAGGTTGAGCGGGCCAGTCGTCCGTGTCGTTGTAGCGGACGGCGGTATCATCGGAGGCTCCCGTCTTGCCGGGATTGCGGACAAGCTGAAACAGGCGAATGGAGCCGGGGCTGTCCTCGTCCAGCCAGAAGAATGTCCGCATGAAGTCCTCGGCGCAGCCAGGACGGAGCGTGTAGAAGTTCTGGAAGTCTACCCGAAGCGCCTGGGCAATCTTGTCCAGCAGTTCCCTTTTCGGAACACGGTAATTCGTTTCGTACTGGGCAATACGGTTATCCGCTCCCTTTTCCTCAAAACCGACAGCCAGCCCCAATTCCTTTTGCGTTATGCCTCGAAAAGTTCGGATTTTCTTGATTTTTTCTCCTACTGTCATATGTTCCACCGCCTTTGAACATAGTATAGCGCAAATAAGCGAAATATGCAAGAGAAAAATTAACAAAATTGCGAAACAAACTCTTGACATTAACAACTATGCGAATGTATAATAAGAACGCGGGCATTAACAATTTTGCGAACCAGAAGCAAGGAGGTGAAAACGTGAGCAAGGAACTATTTGTACGGGCCGAGGAAGTGGCTGGGGTGCTGGGTATCTCCAAACCCTACGCCTACAAGCTGGTGCGGGAGATGAACGAGGAACTGAAGCAGAAGGGTTTCCTCACCATCCCCGGACGGGTGAGCAGGAATTACTTCGAGGAAAAGTTCTATGGGCTGCGGAAAAATCAGTAAGGAGGGAACAAAATGCCAGCATACAAAGACAAGGCCAAAGGCACATGGTATGCGTCCTTTTACTTTGAGAACTGGACAGGGAAAAAGGAAAAGAAGATGAAACGGGGTTTCAAGACCAAGCGGGAGGCGCTGGAGTGGGAACGGACGTTCCTGCAACAGCAGACCGCCGACCTGGATATGACCTTTGAGAGTTTCGTGGCGCTCTACGCCGCAGACATGAAAGGCCGTATCAAGGAGAACACCTGGGGGACGAAAGAGCATATCCTCTACAAGAAGCTGGTGCCATACTTCGGCAAGCGGAAAATGAGCGAGATTAGTTCTAAAGAAGTCATGGCGTGGCAAAGTGAAATGCTCAACTACCGGGACAAGAACGGCAAGCCCTACTCCCCCGTTTACTTGAAAACGCTGCACAATCAGTTGAGCGCCGTTTTCAATCATGCGGTGAAGCACTACAAGCTGAAAGCCAACCCCGCCGCCCAGGTGGGCAACATGGGCAAGGCCAAGGGCCGGGAAATGCTGTTTTGGACGAAAGCGGAGTATCTGAAATTCGCTGACGCTATGATGGACAAGCCCCTCTCCTACTATGCCTTTGAAATGCTCTACTGGTGCGGTATCCGGGAGGGGGAATTGCTGGCCCTCACCCCTGGGGACTTCGACTTTGAGAAGCAGACGGTTTCCATCTCAAAATCCTATCAGCGTATCAAGGGCCAGGATGTAGTCACCGACCCCAAGACCGCCAAGAGCAACCGGGTCATTCAAATGCCCGCCTTCCTCTGTGAAGAAATGGAGGACTACATCAAGAGCCTGTATGCCGCAAAGCCGACAGACCGCATTTTCCCCGTGACGAAATCCTACCTTCACCGGGAGATGGACAGGGGAGCGAAAGAGGCGGGGGTCAAGCGGATCAGGATTCACGACCTCCGACACAGCCACATTTCCCTGCTGATTGACATGGGCTTTACGGCCCTGGCAATCGCTGACCGGGTGGGGCATGAAAGCATCGACATCACCTACCGCTACGCCCACCTGTTCCCCACCCGGCAGGCGGAGATGGCGGACAAGCTGGACATGGAGCGAAAGGGGGCTTAAATCATGTCTGCGAAGAACCTCGACAACCACAACCGATGGAGAAGCAAAACCATAGCGTTCCGGGTGTCCCCGGAGGAAAACGAACAGATTGAGATTGCCGTCCGCCTCTCCGGGCTGACCAAGCAGGACTACATCACCCGGCGGCTCTTAGACCGGGCCGTGGTGGTGCAGGGCAATCCCAGGGTCTACAAGGCCCTGCGTGACCAACTCGCCGCCGTCCTGGGGGAACTGCGGCGCATTGAGGCCGGGGGCGACGTGGGGGATGAACTTCTCGCCACCATTGACCTTATCTCAGTGACGCTGGGCGGCATGAAGGAGGATTGATAGATTGATGGATTCCAGAGAAACGAAAAGGACTGTCCCGGTTCCGTCTGTTGGCGCAGACGGGGAACAGCCCAATTCTCAAACAACTACCCAAAGTATAGCAGAGGAAACGGCTGAAAACAACCCCCAAGAGAAAGATTTAGAGGAAATGCTCCGGGATATGCGGCGCATGAACGACCCGGCCTACCTCCACACAGTTTCCATGAACGACCTTTACCAGAACATCTACCAGAGCAGACCGCCCGTCATTGACGGTCTGCTCTACCCTGGGACGTACCTCTTTGCGGGAGCGCCCAAGGTGGGCAAGTCGTTCCTGATGGCCCAGCTTGCCTACCATGTCAGCACCGGCCTCCCTCTGTGGGACTATCCCGTTCACAAGGGGACTGTCCTCTATCTGGCGCTGGAGGACGATCACCGTCGCTTGCAGGAGCGCCTTTACCGGATGTTCGGCATGGAGGCCACCACCGACCTTCTCTTTGCAATCCACGCCAAGCAGGTCGGCGTCGGATTGGAGGAACAGCTAAAGCGATTTGTGCAGGAACACCCGGACACCAAGCTGATTATCATTGACACCCTCCAGAAAATCCGGGAGGCTGGTGGGGATAAGTACAGCTATGCCAACGATTACGAGGTGGTTGGGAAATTAAAACGTTTTGCCGATGATTGCGGCGTCTGCCTCCTGCTGGTACATCATACCCGGAAACAACAGGCCGATGATAAGTTCGATATGATCTCCGGCACCAACGGACTGGCGGGGGCAGCGGACGGAGCCTTTCTTCTTCAGAAGGAGAAACGGACGGACGGCACCGCCACCCTGGATGTGGTGGGGCGTGACCAGCAAGACCAGCGATTCTATCTCACCAAGGACAAGGAACGGCTGACATGGACGCTGGAACGGATGGAGGCAGAGCAGTGGATAGAACCGCCCGACCCGGTACTGGAGGCCATAGTCACCCTTGTGACGGCGGAGAGGCCGACCTGGGGCGGTACGGCCACGGAGCTGGCAGCGGCGCTCCAGACCGACATGAAGCCCAACGCACTGGCGATGCGGCTGAATGTCCGGGCCGGGAAACTACTGACAGACTACCACATCCGCTATGAGAACAGCAGGAGCCACGCCGGGAGAAGTATCAGCCTGACGCTGGAACCGCCCCAGGCGTGACGACCGTGACGGCTGTGACGGCTTTTTTGAGGGCGGGGGCGGTGTCTGAAACATCGTCACGGTCGTCACGGCTGTCACGGGGTGCGGGGTCAAATGTCAAGGGGGCATACCTGCGGGTGGAGATTGCCGCAAGGCAATACAACCCGTACCCCTTGACTTTTGGCCCGCGGAGAACACTTGCCGGGTGGTGGGAAAGGCTGTGCCTTTCCCACCTGCCCAACGGCGAGTGGCAAAGTTTAGGCGGGGTGCAGGGTGCCCTTTTCAAAGGGCAGCCCTGCTGGGGGAGCCGTCCGCAGACGGCGGGGGCAAAGCCCCCATACCCCCTCGGGAGAGCCCACGGCACTTTGCAGACCGAAGGGATGAAAGTGTCATAGTGGGTTATTACACTTCCCGCAGGAAGTGTCTCCCCCGAACCCCCGTCCTCTTTCAACAACCCGACGTCTGAAACAGGAGGATTTTTGCCTATGGCGAGAGGTGACGGTATTGACCGTACCAACGCAAGAAATATGAGGCTGACCGAAACCAAGATCGGTAACACCCAGCAGCACAACGAGCGTGAGAAGGATTCCTATGTCAATCAGGACATTGTACTGGAGCGGACGCCGCTCAATGTCCATTTCAAAACCCCGTCTGCCGGGTATCGAGAGATGTTTGCTCGAATGGAGGCTGATGGCGTGATTTCCACTCGTGGTATCAAGGAGGATGCCTTTCGATATGGTGAGCTGGTCTTTGACGTAAACTCCGCTTACTTCTACAACCACGGCGGCTATGACTTTGCAAAACAATTTTACACCGAAGCATACAAAGCCGCAATCAAAATCGTGGGCGGAGAGCAGTATATTTTGTCGGCGATCATGCACGCCGACGAGCGCAACCGGGCCATGTCTGAGGTGCTAGGAGAGGACGTGTACCACTACCACCTCCATGTGGTTTATATCCCGGTAGTGGAGAAGGAGATACGCTGGACAAAGCGGTGCAAGGACAAGTCCCTGGTGGGCAAGGTCAAGGAAACGATCATGCAGGTGAGCATGAGCAAGAAGTGGACGTCCAAGCCCATTCTGGACGAAACCACCGGGGAACCGCTGCGCACAGCTAAAGGAAAGCCCGTTCTGCGAAAGTCGTACAGTATCTTGCAAGATGATTTCTTTGAGCATATGCGCTCCGCTGGTTATGACGATATAGAGCGTGGGGAACGTGGCAGTTCCGAGGAGCATTTGACAGTTACGCAGTTCAAGACGGAGCGTGAGCAGGAACGGCTTGCACAGCTTCAAGAGGCGTCGGCGCTGGCCCAGGTCGAGGCCGACAAAAAGAATAAAGAGGCGGCAGCAGCCGAGAAGAAAGCGGCCCAGGCTAGGGCCAAACTGGACGATGTGGCTCCCTTACTCAAGGGCATGGAGAAGCTGGCAGCAGACTTCTCCGAAGACCCGGAGCGGACGCTGCCGGAGGCGGGGCCGCTGGAATCGGCCAAGTCTTACCGAGAGAAGAAGGTCAAGCCCCTTTGGGAGAAGATTGTCAAGGTGCTGCGCTCGGTCTACCGGGCCTACTTCGATCTCAAGAGCAGGTTTGAGCGGTTGCAGATCGCCTATGATCGTGAGGTCAGTAAGAACGGCTCTCTGTCAGCTAGAATTTATGAGGTCTGTGCCGAGAGGGACAGCCTAAAAGGACAGGTCAGGGACTATGAGCGGGTCAGACGGGCCATTGGCCCGGAACAGGCGGACAGGATACTGGAGGCAGCTTACCAGCAGGAACAGGTCGAAAAGGAGCGGAAATGGGGCGCAAGGTCAAAAATGAGGATAGGCGCACGATAATCACAAAAAATGGAGGTAATTTCATGGAAAAGTACATCTTTGACGAGGGCAACGGTCTGTGGTATGAGTTGCAGAGGGACTAACAATATCCGGGCGTGTGCGGCGGAAATCGTGGACACAGAAATTATTTGCGCATGAGGCCCCAAATCGGAGGGTGTCCTGGTGAATGCCCTCCTGATTTATTTGGGACAGCGGGTAAAAACTTCTTGCATTTTAGAGTGTGCTATGCTATACTGTTGCCATCCTGATTTGAGGAGTCTATTCAACATGCGGCAAGGTATTCTTAAATAAAATTTGATAATGGGCACAAAAATAATTGCCCCTTGCAGGGGCTTGGTTTTTGTACCCAATTTAAGAATGCTTTTGCCTTTTTATCAAATATCGTGACGGATAACGGCTCATGTTAGCTGAATGCGTTTTTATGTATCCGAAGTCATGATCCCCAGCGGTAAAAGTATTTGCTGCTGGGGATTTTTGCGCCCTTTTGGGCCTTGTATGGAGGATAGACATGAACATTATCAATATCGGGATTCTTGCCCATGTAGATGCGGGCAAGACGACACTGACAGAACGCCTGCTGTATGCCAGCGGAACCATTTCAGAGCCGGGAAGCGTCGAAAAAGGGACAACGAGAACGGACACTATGTTTTTGGAGCGGCAGCGTGGAATTACCATTCAAACGGCAGTCACTTCTTTCCAGTGGCACAGTTGTAAAGTCAACATTGTGGATACTCCCGGCCACATGGATTTCTTGGCAGAGGTATACCGCTCTCTGGCCGTTTTGGACGGGGCCATCTTGGTACTCTCCGCTAAAGATGGCGTGCAGGCCCAGACCCGTGTTCTGTTCCATGCCCTACGGAAATTGAACATCCCCACCATTATCTTTATCAACAAGATCGACCAGGTTGGCATTGATTTGGAGGGCGTATATCAGTCTGTTCGGGATAAGCTCTCCGCTGATATTATCATCAAGCAGACAGTGTCGCTGTCCTCGAAAATAACTCTGACAGAAAACACTAGTGCAGAGGTGTGGGATTCGGTCATCGAAAATAACGATGAGTTATTGGCAAAGTATATCGCAGGAGAATCAATCAGTCAGAAAGAACTTGCGCAAGAAGAACAGCGGCGAGTTCAAGACGCCTCCCTGCTCCCGGTCTATCATGGCAGCGCCAAAAACGGCCTTGGCATTCAACAGTTGATGGATGCGGTGATAGGGCTGTTCCAACCGACCAAGGAACAGGGGAGCGCCGCCCTGTGCGGTAGAGTTTTTAAGGTGGAGTATACAGATTGCGGCCAGCGGCTTGTCTATCTGCGGCTATACAGCGGAACGCTGCGTCTGCGGGATACGGTGGCCCTGGCCGGGAGAGAAAAGCTGAAAATCACAGAGATGCGTATTCCATCCAAAGGGGAGATTGTTCGGACAGATACCGCCCATAAGGGCGAAATTGTCATCCTTCCCAGCGACAGCTTGAGATTAAACGATATATTGGGGGACAAAACCCAACTTCCTCGTGAAATGTGGAGTGATGTTCCCTTCCCTATGCTGCGGACGACGATTACGCCAAAAACGGCAGAGCAAAGAGATCGGTTGCTGGACGCTCTTACGCAAATTGCGGATACTGACCCGCTTTTGCACTACGAGGTGGATTCCACCACCCATGAGATCATTCTTTCTTTTTTGGGTCGGATGCAGTTGGAGGTTGTTTCCGCTTTGCTGACGGAAAAATACAAGATTGAAACAGCAGTGAAGGAACCCACCGTCATTTATTTAGAACGGCCGCTCAAAGTGGCCAGCCACACCATCCATATCGAGGTGCCGCCTAACCCGTTTTGGGCATCTATCGGACTGTCTGTTACACCGCTCCCGCTTGGCTCCGGTGTAAAATACAAGAGCCGGGTTTCCCTGGGATACCTGAACCAGAGTTTTCAAAACGCTGTCATGGATGGTATCCGTTACGGTTTGGAGCAAGGCTTGTGTGGCTGGAACGTAACGGACTGTAAGATTTGTTTTGAATACGGGCTTTACTATAGCCCGGTCAGTACGCCGGCGGACTTCCGCTCATTGGCCCCGATTGTATTGGAACAGGCATTGAAGAAATCAGGGACGCAGTTGCTGGAACCTTATCTCTCCTTCACCCTCTATGCGCCCCAGGAATACCTTTCCAGGGCTTATCATGATGCGCCGAAATACTGTGCCACCATCGAAACGGCC
>Ga0224741_10257_pt1 | contig 10327 bp, 7 predicted proteins | sample LIM_E_Water_Pos_FD_161629 | JGI IMG/M metagenome (GOLD analysis project Ga0224741, IMG submission 161629) | Enriched cells from gastrointestinal tract of the lab mouse from Pacific Northwest National Laboratory (PNNL), Richland, Washington... | ecosystem: Host-associated > Mammals > Digestive... | reverse complement strand
GCACAGTTTCATCCGAATACGTAATTCCCTGCGGATTTGAATATTTCGGCACACACCATATGCCTTTTACCGCTGCATCCTCAGCGGCCAGGCGTTCTACCATGTCCATATCCGGGCCGTCAGCACGCATCGGCACAGGGATCATTTCTATGCCGAAATACTCTGTAATCGAAAAATGCCTGTCATATCCCGGCACCGGACACAAAAATTTGACCCGATCCAGCCTGCACCATGGGGTCGAGCCTAAGACGCCGTGCGTCATAGATCTGGCAATCGTATCATACATAATGCTCAGACTGGCATTTCCATGGACTATAACCTGCTGCGGGTCACAGTCCATAAATCCTGCCATCAGCCTTTTTGCTTCTTCGATTCCGTCCAGCCCGCCATAATTGCGGCAGTCCGTGCCATCCTCCGCAATCAGCCTGGCCCCCGAATAAATCAGGTCATACATATCCATAGACAGATCCAGCTGAGACGGAGACGGCTTGCCTCTTGTCAGATTCAGATCCAGTCCAAGCTCCTTGATTTTTTGATACTCCTTTTCCAGCCCCGCTTTTTCTTCCAGCAACTGTTCACGGGACATCTCTGCATATGGTTTCATCCTGTCCTCCTGCCGGCATTCCTGCCATTGTTTATCTTAATGCCAATTCCATATTTATCAATATAAATCCTGCCTGATCCTTTATCTATGCTTCTCGTCATTTGTGCAAAGCTTCATTTGTGCAATGCTTCATTTGTGCAATGCTTCATTTGTGCAATGCTTCATTTGTGCAATGCTTCATTTGCGCAATGCTTCATTTGTGCTTTGTATCATGACATTCTTCACGTCATTCCCGAAAACATCATTGATGCTTTCCGTCATTTTTCCAGGCACGCACATTTTCAAGGTATGCGCTGATCTGCTTTTCATAACCATTGTCCGTCGGCTTATAAAATACTGCCTCTGCCAGCTCATCCGGCAGATACTGCTGGGATACATAATGATCCGGGTAGTCATGTGCGTACAGATATCCGACGCCGTGCCCCAGCCTGGCGCTGGACTTGTAATGTGCATCCTTTAAATGCACCGGCACCTGCGGTGTCTGCATAGACTTCACCGCCTCGAGCGCCTCAAACACTGCCATGCATGCCGCATTGCTCTTTGGCGCGCCTGCTACATAGCTTACTGCCTGCGATAATACAATCTGTGCCTCCGGCATTCCCAGCCGTTCTGCCGCCAGAGAAGCGGCTACCGCTACCTGCAGCGCCTGCGGGTCTGCATTTCCTACATCCTCGGAGGCACAGATCATAATCCGTCTTGCAATAAACTTAGGATCTTCGCCTGCCGTCAGCATACGCGCCAGATAATAGACAGCCGCGTCAGGATCGGAACCCCGCATGCTTTTGATAAATGCAGAGATCGTATCATAATGGCTGTCTCCGGATTTGTCATACCGGATAACACGTTTTTGGATACATTCTGATGCGATATCCAGTGTAATATGAATCTTTCCGTCCGAGCTGCGCTCGGTCGTAAGCACCCCCAGCTCAATCGCCGTAAGTGCTGAGCGCGCATCACCGTTTGCAGCCTCTGCCAAAAATTCAGCGGCCTCTTCTTCCAGCAATGCCCCGTAAGAGCCGAGGCCCTTGTCTACATCGTTGACTGCCCGGTACAGCAGCTTTTTGATATCCTCTTTGGAAAGCGCCTGCAGCTCGAAAATCACAGACCGGGACAGCAGCGCACCGTTTACTTCAAAATACGGATTTTCTGTCGTCGCTCCGATCAATATAACCGTACCGTCTTCCACAAACGGCAGCAGATAATCCTGCTGCCCCTTATTAAACCGGTGGATCTCATCGATAAACAGAATCGTCCGTTTTTGATACATGCCCTGATTGTCCTTCGCCTGTTTGATGACCTCCTCCATATCCTTTTTTCCGGCAGAGGTCGCATTGAGCTGCATAAACTGCGCGCTCGTTGTATTTGCAATCACCTTTGCAAGCGTCGTCTTGCCGGTTCCCGGAGGGCCGTAAAAAATCACAGAGCTTAATTTATCCGCCACAATCGCCCGGTACAGAAGCTTGCCCTTTCCTATAATATGCTGCTGCCCGACCACCTCGTCCAGAGTAACCGGACGCAGCCTTGAGGCAAGCGGTGATTCTTTTTCCAGATTCTTTTCTCTCATATAATCAAATAAATCCATAAGTTCTCCATGTATGGCACCGTACAAATGCAATTTTCAATATTTTCCAATTCAAAACTCCTCTAATACGATACCTTATTACTTTGAATTAATCAAGCATAATTTTGCGTTTTTGCCTTTATTTTAACGGATTTTTGATATTCGGTGAATGATCTGCATGCTCTTTTATTTTGCAGGATATGCAGTCTGCCTAATGCAGAACGGCGGAATGTCATCCCATGGCAGAAGTATGATTTTTATTGTTTCTTTTTCGCATATAAAAAGACAGCAGATTCTTCAAACATAGAATCTGCCGCCTCTTCTTTTATTTATGGCAATAGAAACCAGCCACAGCCCGGGCAGTGCCCCAGCTCTTTATTCATGACAAAAGAAAGTTCGCGCAGCGTGCTTTCTTTTGTTTAATTAAACACCCCATAGTTTAATACCTTCGTTTGTGCCTGTATATATCGTTTCTATTGTTTTTTCTATTATTTTTCTATTGTATTTTCTGTTATTTTTTCTATTGTTTTATTTCTATATATTGGTTCTGTTACCTCAATTTAATTCTTGATTTCGACCTTCATTAAAGCCTTGTATCCCATTTGCCGCAGAATACGGTATCGCTTGCCGTGCCCTTAAACTCGCTTCTGCCGCAGATCTTTTCGATCGCTGTGCGGATGCTGATGCGTGTACTGCCATACGCATTGACAAATGCATGTACCTGCGGCACATCAATAAGATGATTTGTGTAGTTTAAGCTGATTCCTACCGTAGGCACTTCTGTCAGATACCAAGGCAGCTCGCTGGAATGATTGCAGCTCCAGCGCAGGCGCACATTATTTTCCTGTGCATATCCTTTGACGTTGATTACTAAAAATACTACGTCATAAGAATCTGCAAAATCTTTCATCTTGCCGCAGTGCATCATTGTAAGCATATGCTCCGGCTTCGGCCCTTGTTCTGCCTCTAAATCATGGAAGTTTGGCGCCACATCTACAGAAAATCCTGCACGCTCCAGTTCTTCTACCACTACCTGCTTAACCGGATCGCATTTATATGCTTTTGAAGTCGGTGTAGACTGTATAAATACCAGCCTTGCACGCTTTTTCTCTTCTGGACGAATCGGCAGGTCATGTTTTGTATCCTTTACAAGGGTAATACATCTGTCTGCTGCTTCTTCTGCCAGCTTTATATGCTCTTCGCATCCTACAATCTGATCTTTTACTTCCGGTGCTGCAGTTACATTCTCTTTCTTATAAAGTCCAAGCTTTGCTTTCAGGCCAAGTATTCTATGAAGTGCGTCATCCAGACGTTCCTGTGTAATTACGCCGCTTTCTACACCGTCCTTCATATACTGGAAGTCTTCTTCCTTATCGTTGCTGAACAGGAACATGTCACAGCCGCTTGCAATTGCTTTTGGAACTGCAACAGACCTGCGCTCCATGCAGGCGATTCCTGCCATATGAGAAGCATCTGTAATGACCAGTCCGTTAAATCCCATTTCCCCGCGCAGCAGGTCAGTAAGCAGCTCAGGTGCTAAGGTAGCAGGCATAATATCTTCGTCTTTTATGCCCGGGCGGAGCTTACGGCTCATTTCAGGCAGCGCAATATGCCCTACCATAATGCTTTCCAGTCCTTCATCGATCATTGTCTGATATACTTTCCGAAACGAAGCATCCCATTCTTCTACACTTAAATCATTAACGCCAAGCACAAGGTGCTGGTCTCTTTCTTCTACGCCGTCACCCGGAAAATGCTTGCAGCAGCAAGCCACGTTGCTCTGATGAATGCCGTCTATATATGCGCGGATATTTTCGATTACACGGTCTGCATTGTCTCCAAAGCTGCGTGTATTTACAATCGTATTGCGCCAGTTCATAAATATGTCAGCACACGGGTTAAACATCCAGTTTACACCTACGCTAGAAGCTTCTCTGCCTGCTACATATCCCATATCATATGCCGTCTTTGTGCCTTCTCCGGCAGCTGCCTCTGCAGCTGTCGCGACATATGTTCCGTCTGACAGGCATCCGTCGCCGCCGTTGTCACAGTTTGCTGCAATCAAAAGCGGCAGCTTTGAATTTTCCTGATATACTTTATTCTGATTGTATACCTGTTCCTTGTCGCCTCCCTGCCAGCGCAGGCCGCCCTGATGATAATTTGCCAGTGTATCTTTGATTTCCTGCTCATCCAGACCTCTCCTCATCTGTACAAACAGCTGTCCTACTTTTTCATCCAGACTCATAGAAGCAATCGTAGACTCTACCCATTCCAAAGCTTCATCAGACAGACAAAACGGCTTTGCTTTTAAATCAACCATGATCATCTTCTCCTTAAATACTTTTTATCGCTTTTCCCAAAAAACTAACATTTTATTTATCCAGAACCGCAGATATTCTGGAAATACCTTCCCCCCCCCCGCAGACCCCCTCTGCGCTGTTTCCAAAATATCTGCTTCTGGAAAATTTACAGCACGCCCGCTGATCAGCCTACATATTTTTTAAGCGTTTCCCGCACTGCTCCAGGACCTGCCATCAGCTCTTTAAAATATCCCAGCACTTTGTCAGCCAGCCCGCAGTCATGCAGGTCTACGCCAAATATAGAAGCATCCGATAAAATCGGATCAATCTGCGCATCATCTACCGGCTCTCCCAGCTTTATGCCGTTTAGCTTTTCTTTCATTGCATGAAGCAGCGGATCCGGGCTTACCTCAAACTCTTTTCCTTCATCATCTACACCGATCAGATACCGCAGCCACCCAGCCTGTACCAGCGGGATCAGCGTCAGCTCAGAGGCTTCACGGTCAGATGACGCCATATAAGCCTTGATTGTCTCTCCAAAACGGATCGACAGCTTCTGCGATGTATCCGTAGCAATACGCTGCGGCGTATCCGGCATAAACGGATTTGGAAAACGCTCTGTAAGCACTTCATTCAAAAACTGCTTTGGATCAATAACCCCAGGATCAACTACAAACGGCATGCCTTCTTCGTGGCTCATGCGGTCGATAAACCGGGAAAGCTGCGGATCTTTTGTCTCATCCGCAATCGAGGTAAATCCTAAAATGCAGCCATATACAGCCAGACATGTATGCAGCGGATTTAAGCAGGTGCAGACCTTCATCTTCTCTACCTTATTTACCGTATCGCGGTCTGTAATGATCACGCCGACATCTTCAAGAGGCGGCCTTCCATTTGGGAACTGATCTTCAATAACCAGATACTGCGGTTTTTCTGCATTTACAAACGGTGCTGTATACGTATGCTTTGTTGTCACAAACGGACGGATTTCTTCCAGACCGTCAGCAATCAGCTGCTCTTCTACAACTGGGTGCGGACGAGGCGTGATTTTATCAATCATGCTCCATGGATATGCAATCTCGTTTTCCAGATAATCATAATCTTCCTGTGTAATACTGCCCTTATCAAGCCATGCTTTTGCGATTTCTGTCACTGCTGCCTTCAGCTTTTCTCCATTGTGCGAGCAGTTGTCCATGCTCACCAGTGCAAGCGGCTTTCCACATGCAGCCTTTCTGCCGAGGCACATAGCAGCCAGCTGCGCCATAAACGTCTTGCAGGCCGCCGGCCCCTTCTCCATATCTTCAGCCACTGCCGGTACAATCTCCTGTGCAGCATTGCGCAGGGAATATCCTTTTTCTGTAATAGTAAAAGATACGATCTGAAGAGAAGGCTTTTTCATAATTTCAGCGATTTTTCCGCTGTCATATAATACGGTAAGGCTGTCTGCAAACGAGCCTACTACTTCTTTGTCCAGATTGCCGTCTGCATTCAGCGTCACTGCGATTGTCAGATTGTCGTATGGACGGAAACATTTTGTAATAATCTCATCGTCATAGCCTTCGCAGCAGACAATTCCTGTGTCCATTTTCCCCTGCTCAATCAGGCGTTGGCAGAGCACTGCCGGAAAGATCCGAAATATATTGCCAGATCCAAAATGCATCCACTGCGGATTCTGCTCTGTATTCTCCGCAATCTTTTTTGGATCATAAGCCGGAAGATGGTAGCCCTTCCAAGCCTCTTTGTCTTGAATTGATTGTAGTGATAATTTCAAAATACGTTCTCCTTTCTTAGGCGGTTACATGCTCTTACTTGTTTCCTTCCAGACGGTCAAGCATATCCCAGCAGCCCCACAGATACATAATGCCGAGTGCGCGGTCATACAGGCCGTAGCCCGGACGGCACTGCTCATCCCAGATATGACGTCCATGGTCAGGACGTACATATCCCTGATAGCCGCAGTCATGGTATGCCCGCATAATCTCCAGAATGCCTACATCGCCGTCACAGTCACGGTGTGAAGCTTCTGTAAAATCACCGTTGTCAAAATGTTTTACATTGCGGATATGTGCAAATGCAATGCGGTCACAATAAGTGCGTACAATATCCGGCACATTATTTTTCGGATTTGCACCAAGCGATCCTGAACACAGGCACAGGCAGTTGTATTCATCATCTACCATAGACAGGAAATGTCCGATCGACTCCTTGTCCACCAAAAGGCGCGGCAGTCCAAAAATATCCCATGGCGGGTCATCCTGATGAATCGCCATCTTAATGCCTGTCTCGTGGCATGTAGGCATAATTGCCTCTAAGAAATATTTTAAGTTGTCCCACAATTTTTCCTTTGTTACCGGCCTGTATTTTTCAAACAGTTCGTCAAGCTGTGCCATACGCTCCGGCTCCCAGCCTGGAAATGTCATGCCGTGCAGGTTTTCCAGAATATATTTTGCCATTTCCTTATAATCGTCCTGTATTCTGGATTTTTCATAAAATAATGCCGTAGAGCCGTCTTCCATTGGATGGAACAGATCAGTACGTGTCCAGTCAAAGATCGGCATAAAATTATAAGTCACTACCTTTACGCCAAACTTTGCCAGATTGCGCAGCGTCGTTTTATAGTTTTCAATATACTGGTCGCGTGTCGGCAGTCCGATCTTAATATCGTCATGGACATTTACGCTTTCTACTACGTCCATATTAAATCCCGCACCTTCGATCTGCCGGCGCGCCTGCTCGATCTCTTCTACCTCCCATACTTCTCCGGCCTGCTTGTGGTGTAATGCCCATACCAATCCGGTCACTCCCGGAATCTGCTTGATCTGCTGCGGTGTAATGGAATCATTTCCTTCACCGTACCAGCGAAAAGTCATCTGCATAATGTATCCTCCTTAAAATTTTCTATCATTATAACACATTGTATAGTATTTTCCAAATACTTCAAATTTATTACTTTACAGTTTTCATTTTCAAATGCAGCTGTCTGAATATTATATCTGTATCATTCCATTCTCATCCGGCTGCATCGGCAGCACAATCATAAGGTCAATCAATGTCATCGCAAATGCAATTCCGGTCCAGCAGAATAACAGATATAGGACACCCAGCATTTTCTGGCCTGCATAAAACCGGTGTGCACCGCACAGCCAGCCGCAGCTTAATGCCAGGCGGATGTATTTTTTCCGCTCTACGGTTTTCGGCCCTCTCTGGCGCTCAGCCAGCCAGTCTCCGACTCTCATCCACCATTTCGGCTGTTCCTTGATCCCATACTGCTCTTTCAGTTCAGCAAGCTCCTGCTCTAATGCGATCATTTTCTTTGGATCTGCCAGATCTCTGTCACTGCGTCCCATATCTATTATTCCGCCTTTCCTAAAACTTTCCTAAAAGTATTTTATGCCGCTCCCTTTGCCTTAATCCTTATGATTTCATCCTGAATTTCTTCCATCTTCTCTTTGGTCAGCGGATAGAAATGCATAGCGATTACGTTACAAATCAGTCCTACAATAACAATGCCATACAGACAGAACACACCTACTGCCTTTAATTCCGGCGTCAATGGTGTATTCGGTCCCGGCAGCGCATCCTTAAACCCGATCGCTGCACACATAATGCCGACAATTGTAGACGCAAGTGAAGAAATCATCTTATCTACAAAGCTGAATAAGGTTCCCATAAGGCCCGGCACATATTTCCCGGAACGGGCAACTTCGTAGTCCGCACAGTCTGCTGTCATCGGGATTACAATATTGCCGGAAATGCCGCTGAATCCCTTAAATCCAAGCCATAAAACTAAAAATGCAATCGTAAAGAAATTAAATCCGCTGAACCCTTCAATGCCCGGCAGGGACAGTGTAGAAGGATCTGCCATATAAAACAGTGCTACCGAAAGCACACAGCAGATTAACGAACCATATGTACCAAACATCATCGCTTTTTTCTGGCCCAGCCTGGAGGCAATTACGCCGGCGCCAAACATCAGAAACAGCATCGTAGGAATACTCGTATACGCAGCTACCGCACCCTGCAGCGCCGGATTGCCGCACATAATCGCATACACAATAACACTGACAGTTGCATTTCCCTGTGTTGACAGGGCCAGCTTATCCGTGCCTGCAGATACAACCAGCATCTGGATCGCCCGGTTGCCCTTGAGCACTTCCCAGTAATCTTTGAATCCGACCTTTACAGCCTTGCCTGTGCCAAAGTATTCCGGCCGGTCCTTTGCAGAAATGCTGAAAATAGCAATACATGTAAGTATAAATGAAATCGGTGCAATCAGCATCCATGCATCTTCATAATACTTTAATGTGAAATCGCCGTGTTTTTTCAGCAGATAACCGGTAAAGTACATCGGAAGAAGCGCAAATATAAGCGTATTATATATTCCATCAAAGATCGTAAACAGCGGCCTCTGCTTAGGATCATTTGTCAGACAGGACTGTGCCGATTTTGTAACTACACACTGAAATGTGTATCCAACTACATAAATCATGTATATAATTACGAAAAAGACAAGCTTTATCGCACTCGGCATATTCTGGCTCACATAAAACATAATAAATGTAGAAATCATCAGAATAAGATTTCCAATCAGCATAAACGGGCGGTTTTTACCAAACCTGCCGTTCGTCTTATCTACTAAATAACCAACAAATGGATCTGACACACCGTCCCAGATTCTCATTACTGTTACAAAAGAAGTCGCCAGCACCGCGCCGACTCCTAATGCGCCGATCATAAAATAGGAAATAAATCCTACAAAATACATATACATATTTGTAGCTGTATTATTAAATGCAAATCCTGCAATCTGCCACAATTTAGCACGGTGTAGTCCGTCCCCGTTTCTTTGACCACTCATAACTATTTCCTCCTAATTAATCCGTCCTCTCAGGACAGGTTTTCCAAAAATTCCTTGTTTACCTTCTCCTGATACTCACTTTGGTAACTTCCGTCTAAAAACTTCGGCAGCGCCTCACTGACAAAACGCTCCCACGATTCTGCCTCTTTTTTTACCAGAATCGGATAATACAGCACCCCGTTTTTTTCTGCTGCGGCCTTATCTCCGGGTGCATCTCCAACCATCAGCACATGATCCTTACCATAACCGGCTTTCAGCATCTCTCCGATACAGAAAGCCTTACTTCCTTCATTCTGTGTCAGACAAAGATCTACCGAATCCATCAGCTTAAATTTTTCCCACTCTTCCTTTACGGCTTCATAATTCGCAGATGATACGATCGCTACATCCGCGCATGCATGTGCAGACGCCACACCCTCTGCCACCCCGTCAAAAGGCTTTTTCAGCTCATCCGGCAGCTTGGTAATCGCTGCATTGACTGCCTCCGACCATGCCAGTGCCTTTTTGTAAATTTCCTGTCCGTTTTCTTCATAGGCAGCCTTTACCGAGGCATTGGACAGCTCTGCCGCCTGCTCTGTCCAGGCTGCAAACTCAGCGATCTGCGGTATGTCACGATATGTCACGTTCACATGGGCCAGCACTTTTCCCAGTGCCAGAAAACGGTTGATGCCGCGGGTCATCGTATACAGATTCACCTGATTCCAATAGTCAAGAATCGGTTCCTTCCATTCCCCTAAGTCCCATTCATCTACCATACAGGGCCCAAAGCAGTGGAAATGCTTACAGTCCATCGTGTCCATCGCGCAGCCGTCCGAATCAATGCACACTAAGAACTCCCGCTTTTTTTGGTAATTTTCAAATACGCTCATTTTTAGTCACCTCCTTACAAGCAGTATATAGAATGATTTTTATTTATTTTAGCATTTTTTTATGCTGCTATGTAATTTACCTAAAAATCGTCTTGTTTTAGATAAAAATTATGCAAAAGCCACAAACATGCATAC
>Ga0224741_10256_pt1 | contig 10337 bp, 11 predicted proteins | sample LIM_E_Water_Pos_FD_161629 | JGI IMG/M metagenome (GOLD analysis project Ga0224741, IMG submission 161629) | Enriched cells from gastrointestinal tract of the lab mouse from Pacific Northwest National Laboratory (PNNL), Richland, Washington... | ecosystem: Host-associated > Mammals > Digestive... | reverse complement strand
GCTATGGTAAAGAAATACCTGGATAAAATCGGCCTCAGCGGCCCCGGTTACTCCGTACACAAGCTGCGCCACACAGCCGCCACCTTAATGTACCGCTACGGCGATGTGGATATCCGGGTGCTCCAGGACATTCTGGGCCATGCCAATCTGGGCACCACAGAAATCTATACGCACACCTCCAGCAATCAGATGGAAAGAGCCATAAATGCCAACCCTCTGGCCCATGTATCTCCCAAAAGCGAGAAGAAAGAACGGAAAGACGAGGAATAGAAAAACAGCAAAAAATAAGCAAGTCTTGAGAGACGAAACCGCCTTTCAAGACTTGCTTTTATTTTTTGTCCGTCATAGATTCCTCACAGGATTTCTGCATCATATGGCGCTCAACAACAGGATAAACCATAAAATTCACCAGGAACATGGAAAAACCGCAGCCGAACAGCCCGAAGAAGATAGAAAACACCAAAAGATTCAGCACCAGCAAAGGCAGGCTGCAAAAAAGCACCAGTACGCTTAAAAGGAGCGTAAGCAGCAGATTCCGCCCAAGGCCTACAACTGAAAAAATCAAAGCATTTTTGTAGGCTTGTCTCCATTTCAAATGGAACGTAACCAGCATAACTGGCAGATAATATTGGGCAAACAGGCACAGCAGCCCCAGCATCACACAGGGCCATAAAAGGGCATAATACAAGGGCTGGCTTTGGGCTGCCCAGCCATAACAGGCAATGGAAGTAGACAACACTGCAAACTGAAGATAGCACATAGCGCCCCCCAGCAGGAAGCTTTTCCAGTTGGCCCTCACAGCGTCCCAGAAATCATACCAGATAAAAGCGTGTTCTTCCCTTACATAATTCCTAGTAACAAGGGCCAGCCCTGCCCAAAATGGAGAAAGCAGCACCAGCGGTGCCGGAACTGCCCACAGCCTCCACATATCCAGCCAGAAGCCTTTCATTTCATAAGGAGCCGGGTGGGAAAACTGCTCCCATCTGCACCACTGTATACCGTTTCCCGACTCTGGCAAACGCATCAGATAGTGCGGCAAGAAAAACTCCAGCGCCGCCATCAAAGCCAGCACTAGCAGAATCGGAACCAGGAAAAGCAGGTTCAGCCGCACCAATTGGGAAAATTTCCGCCCCCAAAGCTGAAAAAACCGCGCTGGCGCTGCTTTGAGCTTTTCCTCTCTGCGCACTTCAGGTTCAGACCCGCCATAAGGCCTGAACACACCAAAGAAAGGCAAGCCGCTCCCTCCTTTACCCCAGCTTCCGTTGGGCTTTGGGATGGCAGTCATGATACACCTGGTTCACATGGCTGTCCAAAAGCTGTACATACACTTGGGTAGAGGAAATATCCGCATGGCCCATCATTGTCTGAATGTCCTTGACAGAAGCGCCGTTTTCCAATAGATGGAGGGCAAAGGAGTGGCGGATGGTGTGGGGCGTAATTTCTTTTGTAATGCCTGCCTCCACCGCATAGCCTTTTACAATCTTCCAGAATCCCTGGCGGGTCAGCCTGCCGCCGTTCAGGTTCACAAAAAGAGCTTCGCCACTGTCCGGCCCGGCAATCAAGCCCCGCATCCGATATATATAGTCAGACACCGCCACCACAGCAGAAGGGTAAATAGGGATGGAACGCACGCCTTTGCTGCCCCGGCAGTACAGCACCCCGGAACGCAGGTTGATGTCCTGTATGTTCAGATTGATAAGCTCCGAGGCCCGGATGCCTGTCGCATACAGCAGCTCCAGCATGGCCTTGTCCCGGCAGCCCTTCGGCTCTGTGATATCCGGCTGGGCAAGCAGCAGCTCAATCTCTTCCCCCAGCAAAACCTGGGGCAGCTTTTTCTCCGCCTTTTCCAGCTTTACCGCCTTGGCCGGGTTATGATCCACAAGCCCCTGCATAATAAGAAACTTATAAAAACAGCGGATAGAAGCCAAATTCCGAGAAATAGTAGTGGTAGAGCGCTTTAAATCAGCCAAATGCTGCACAAAGGCTTGGATATCCCGTTCGTCTGCTTCTAGAGGCGTAATATCCAGCCTGCCAAGAAACTCCAAAAAATACTGGACATCCCGCAAATAAGATTCCCGCGTGTTAGCAGAATTGGCCTTCTGCTCCATAAGATACTGCGCGAACATAGAATGGAAATCGTACACGTTTCAACACCTTCTTTATGATGGAAATATACTGCCGTACAGCACAGCCAGCAAGCCTCCCACAAGAGCAGCCATAACCGCAAAAGACAGGAACAGGAAAAAGTCCATAAGATAACGGCGGAAATTCAGACTTTCTTCCTGAGGGCTGAACCCGGCCTTTGCCAGGCGCTTGGAAAAAACCATGGTGCGGGTGGCGAAAAGCAGGAGCAGCAGAGATGCAAGGGCTGTAACAGGCGTATAAGTACATGCCGCCCGGCCCAGCCCGGAAAGCCCGTCCACAGTAAAAAAGGAAAGGACTCCCAGGCCCACAGTAACGCCTTTCAGAAAGATGAAGGCTGGCACAGCCGCCACTCCAAAAGCGGTCATTCCTAAAAGGAACAACAAGATAAGGCCGATAAGCATATTCAACAATAAGGTGGAGAAACAGGGAAAAAAGCCCCCCTGAGGGTCGGGGATTCCCGAAAAGAACAGGGGCAGCACTTGCCCGCTATGAAAAAAATCAAAAGTGCCTCCGGCTGCCGCTCCAGCCACTGCGCCACATAGCAGCAAAGCCAGCAAAGGGCAAAAAACAGCTTTTCGGGAAAAACGCCGGAGAAAGGGGATGTCTTGGAAGAGCGCGCGGGTTTCTTTTGCTTTCATGAAGCACCGTCCTTTACTTTTTCACAGGGAATGTATGGAGCTTATGCCACATATCTATGAAAAAGGGGCCGCGCCTATGTCTCTCTTTCTGAATAAAAAGCCGCGATGTATAAAAAGATTATTTGTAACTCAAGTTGCATCCATGCGTAATATGCAGTGGACAGGACCAAACTTTATGCATGGCAGGGTGCTGTCCCTTTGCATATGAGCGGGAAAACTGCCTGTAACAAGATAAAGGACTGAGGATGAAATAAAAGAGGTATATATTGGGTTTTTTCCGGAAAAACCCAGAAAAAACCTTGTCTGTTTTTCCACAATGCCATAAAAACCGTGTGGAAATCCCGCTGTACCGGCAAGCGATCCAGCCTGGGAATTCCCCTTGTCCTATACTATACCCCATCCGCACGAATTTTGCAAGGGGTTTCAATGAATATTTTTTCTTTTTTCTCGGTACCTCGAGATTTTATGTATTTTAGATTATGTAAACCTATGAATATATGCACCTCCTAGTTATGCCAAGATACAAAAATATTGTGTGCATAAAAATACACACAGCTAGGCCGTGTGTATAGAGGTTGAAAACATGCTTGTTTTGCGTTTAAAATTTCACTTTCGCTTTGCGGTTGGCCCCCAGAACCCCCCCAATGGCTCCGCTGGCTAAAAGTGCCGCTATCTTTCCTGCGCCGCTGATAGCAAAAACCTCTCCAGCCATAAAATAAGATGCCACACTGATACATACAGCCAGCAAGGCCCCGGATGCCAGCCCCAGGTACAGCCCTTTCTCCTTCGCCGTCAGCGCTGCAGCCAGCCCGCCTAAAAAAGCAGCGGCACAAGCAGCGGCAGTGGTTATCAGCGGCAGGGAACCTTGGGGCAGCACGCCTGCCCTTGCAATAATGAACGCGATAATCGCCAGCAGCACAAGACAGCTCCCCCCTATTGCCCCGGCGGAAAGGAGTATGGATCGGATAAATTTCATAAAAAAGACCTCACAGCTCAAGTTTGTACAATACTATGAGCTGTGAGGCCTCTTTATGCCATATTCATTCTGTTTTTGGTTCTTAGAAGCTGCACCAATCCTATCGGTACAGCTTTTTATTCCTTCTCTTCCTCATGCACAGTGTCCACGCTGCCGATAGCCCAGCGCTTAATGCGCATCTTTGCTTTGTCGCTGCCGGTTTCAATGACGATAGACTCTGTCTCGTCCTTTATCGCCACAATGCGCCCGCATATGCCGCCAATGGTGGTAATCTCATCCCCCACCTGGGCGTTGTTGCGCATTTCCGCTTCCTTTTTCTTCCTCTTGTTCTGGGGCCTGAAGAAGATAAAATACATGCCCACAATAAATACGGCATATATCAATAGAACAACGATCATGTTCATGCCGCCGCCTTGCTGGGTGGTCAGGGGAATTAATTGATTCATTTGTTTTTACACCTCCGAGTTTATCTTTATGATTATAACAAGAAAGCTGTCAACATGCAAGCAAAAACTGGATTTTTCTTGATTTGTTTATATTCTGCGGCTCAATTTCTCCACATTCTCCTTGTAAAAGCCTTCAAACGCTCCTTCATCCAGAGATTTTCGTATCTTTTCCAGCAGATTGTTATAAAAGAAAAGGTTGTGCATCACTGTCAGCCGCATTGCCAGCATCTCCCCTGCCTTAAAAAGGTGGTGGATATAAGCCCTGCTGAATTTCTGGCAGGCCGGGCAGGAGCATCCCTCCTCCAGCGGCGCTTCGTCCAGCTCATATTTGGCATTCAGCAGGTTCCGGCAGCCCTCCATGGTAAAGGCGTGGCCATGGCGGGCGTTCCGGCTGGGCATTACGCAGTCAAACAGATCAACGCCCCGGCGCACTGCTTCCAATATATTGGCAGGCGTGCCCACGCCCATCAGATAGCGGATTTTGTCTTTTGGCATAAACGGCTCTATGGATTCAATAATATGATACATCTCCTCCGCAGGCTCCCCCACTGCCAGTCCGCCAATGGCATACCCGTCGCAGTCCAGGGCGGCAATGCGCTTCATATGCTCTATGCGCAAATCCGCAAAAGTACACCCCTGGTTAATGCCGAACAACAGTTGGTTTGGATTTAACGTATCTTCCAGGGCGTTTAAGCGGTTCATTTCCGCCTTGCAGCGCTCCAGCCACCGGGCGGTACGGGCGCAGGAATTTTTCGCATACGCATATTCCGCTGGGTTTTCCACACACTCGTCAAAAGCCATGGCTATAGTAGAGCCTAAATTGGACTGGATGCGGATACTCTCCTCCGGCCCCATAAAGATGCGCCTGCCGTCAATGTGGGAGGCAAAGGTTACGCCTTCCTCCTGGATACGGCGCAGCTTTGCCAGGGAAAACACCTGGAAGCCGCCGCTGTCCGTAAGCACCGGGCCGTCCCAGCCCGTAAACTTCCGAACCCCTCCCAGTTTTTTCACTGTCTCATCTCCTGGCCGCAGGTGCAGATGATAGGTGTTGCAAAGCTGAACCTGGCATTTCAGCTCCCGCAAATCATAGGCAGACACAGCCCCCTTAATGGCCCCGGCAGTGGCGACATTCATAAAGGCAGGCGTCTGCACTGTGCCATGGACAGTTTCAAATTCACCCCGGCGGGCAGCGCCCTCGGTTTTTAGAAGCTTATACATATGTTCCCCCGTTGCGCGAAAGCTCAGCCTTTCGCCCTTTCCTGTAAATTCATTTCCTGATAAAGCCGCGTAAATTATACAAAATCTTTATTTTACCTAATTAACACACTCCACCCAGAAAAACAGCGGCGCAAGGGCACCCCCACGCCGCTGCTTGCTTGCAAGTTTGCTGGGCGCAGCTACCTATGCTGTCCCAAGAAGAACAGGGCTACTGTGCCCGGGCCGGAATGGGCGCCAATCACAGGGCCAATAAAGTTTATATAGAATTTTTTCACGCCCAGCGTCTCCCGAACCCTCTTTTCCACATACTGGGCGTCTGCCAGGCAGTCCCCATGGCTGATAAACACAGTCTGTCCGGCAGGATCCAGGGCTGTTTCTGCCATCTTGCGCACCAGCTCGTCTAAAGACTGCTTCCTGCCCCGCACCTTGGAAACCGGGATCAGATGGCCTTCATCGTCCACATGAAGCACAGGCTTAATCCCCAGCATAGTGCCCACCAGAGCCGTGGCGGCAGACACCCGCCCGCCCCTCTTCAGGTGGTTCAGATCATCCACCGTAAACCAGTGGCAAAGGTGCAGCACATTTTCCTTCAGCCACTCCAGCAGTTGATCCAGCGTAAGCCCGGCCTTTTGCTGCTGGGCCGCCAGATACACCAGCAGCCCCTCCCCCATGGAGGCGGCAAGAGAGTCGAACACTTCCACCCTGCGCCCGGGGGAACTGCTCTTCCAACTGCTGCTTGGCAATGAAAGCGCTCTGGCAGGTGCCGCTAAGGCCGGAAGAAAAGGCGATGTACAGCACATCCTCCCCCTCAGCCAGCACAGGGGAAAACACCTCTATAAATTCCTCTGCGATTATCTGTGCGGTGGTGGACGTCTGGCCTGCCCGCAGCTTGTTATAAAAGTCCGGTATAGGCATCCCTCCGCCAGGGATATTCCGGTGCGTCTGGTTTTCCAGCATAAAACACATGGGAATCACAGTCACCCCCAGATCTTCTATCATCTCCGGGGTAATGTCTGTGGTAGAATCAGTAATAATCCGATAGCCTGCCATGAAAGCAGCCCCCTCCTGTATAGGAATTTCTGCCCGAAAGCCTTCTGCCAGTATGCCCTTCTTTACAGAAAAAATGCAGGCAGGTATTTCCTGTTTGGCATATTATACTACAAATTTCCCTGCCTGTAAACCTTATTGAGGATGGCTGTTCCGTCTGGACTGCAAATAATCCTCCAAAATCACAGTGGCTGCCACTGCGTCCACAACAGCCTTGCGCTTTTTCCCCCGGGTATTTGTGGCGTTCAGGTAATTGTGGGCCGTTATGGTGGTGCCCCGCTCATCGCAAAAGTCCACAGGCAGCCCGGAAGCTTCTGCCAGCATGGCCCCCGTTTCCCGGGCCTTTTGAGCGCTCTCCCCTTCGCTTCCGTCCATGTTCCGGGGCAGGCCCACCACTAGCCGCTGTGCCCCTCTTTCCCGGGCCGCGGCAGCAATCCGCTCCACCAGACGCGCCCTGTCCCGCTCCTGTATCACAGCAAGGGGAGAAGCCAGCACCTCTCCCCGGTCGCACACTGCCAAGCCCGTCCGGGCCTGGCCCAAATCAACCGCTACAATAATCATACTGGCCCACTGCCTCCAAAACGGAATTCCACCGGCGGGCGGCGCAGTTCCTCTGTAAGATGGGACATGTCATTTAGTTTTTTCCAGGAAAGCACGCCGTTTTCCTCCTCCAGTATGCTCACCCCTGTGTTGCCGAACACCGCGCTTTCCCGTATGCCCGCAAGAAACCCAGATGCCACCCGGGCATACAAGTTCCGGATCACCCCGCCATGGGTGGTAGCCAGTACAGTTTTCCCCTGATTCTCCTGTATAATGCGGTCGATAACAGCGTTCACCCGCCTGTACACCTGCTCCATAGATTCCCCTCCGGGAAACTGGCATCGATCCGGCGCTTCATCCCAGGCCTTGGCTGCGGCAGGAAACTTTTCGGCAATTTCCCACAGGAACAGGTTCTCCATCTCCCCCACATCAATCTCTGAAAGCCCTTCTTCCACCTGAATGGGCAGAGAGTGGAAACGGCAGCAGGCCTCAGCGGTTTTCATGGCTCTGGTTAAGGGGCTGGAGTACACCGCGTCTAAATGAATATTCCGAAAGCGCAGCGCCAGCAGTTCCAACTGCTGCTCCCCCTGAGGGCTTACAGGCGCGTCAAACCGCCCTTGGAACCGCCCCTCCACATTCCCCATAGACTGGCAGTGCCGCACAATGTAAAGCCGCGTCACCACGGGCGCACACCTCCTGTCAGTTCGGAAAGGCTCTTAATGCCCTGCTCCTCCATGAATCCTCCAAGGCCCTCCAGAATCTTCTGGGGCGCATAAGGGTCTGTAAAGAGCACCGTACCAATCTGCAAAGCTGTGGCCCCAGCCAAAAGCATCTCCACCGCGTCCTGCCAGGTGGAAATGCCTCCCAGGCCCACAATGGGAATTTTCACCTTCTGGGCTGTCTGCCACACCATACGCAGGGCAACAGGCAGCAAAGCCGGGCCGGAAAGCCCTCCTGTGTTGTTGCGGATAATGGGCCGGCGGGTGCGGATGTCAATGCGCATACCCGTCAGGGTGTTAATCAAAGATACAGCGTCAGCCCCTGCCCTTTCCGCCGCCAGGGCCATTTCGGAAATATCTGTCACATTGGGGGAAAGCTTCACCATCAAAGGCTTTTTGCAGTGCTTTCTCACCTCCTGGGTAATGCCAAACACCCCTTCCGCTGTGGTGCCAAACTGCACCCCGCCCTGCTTCACATTGGGGCAGGAAATGTTCAGTTCCACCATGTCCACACAGGTGTCGTTCAGCTTCTCCACAGTCTCGCAGTAGTCCTCTGGAGCATTCCCCGCCACGTTGGCGATAATGCGGGTTCCCTGCCTTCTAAGCCAGGGAAGATCCTCCTTTATGAAGTGATCCACTCCAGGATTTTGCAGCCCCACAGCGTTCAGCATTCCTCCCGGCGTCTCCGTCACCCGGGGCGGCGGGTTGCCAGGGCGCTCCTTGATGGTGATGCCCTTGCAGGAAATGCCCCCCAGCAGGGACAAAGGGTACAGCTCGCCATACTCCCTGCCAAAGCCAAAGGTGCCCGATGCGGCAATAAGGGGATTGGTAAACTCCACCCCCGCCACATGCACTTTCATTTTAAGCGCAATCTTTCGCGGCTCCTTTTCCAGCACAACCCCTTCGCCATCATCCAGGCGAAGCACCGTACACTGGTTCTCCTTTTCATACTGGCGGCACTTCTCCTCTGTATTTTCATCCTGCCGCTGCTGCTTGCTATAGTGTGGCAAAATCTGCACATCCGTCAGCCCCAGGCCTGTGAGATCTTCCAGTCCCATAAAGTTAAGCTGGGGCAGGTAGCGCTCTGTCAGGGCAATAGTCTTTTCCAGCACCAGCGCCCCGGCGCTCCAGCCTATCAGCAGCCCTTTTTCAGCAATCTGGCGCAGCACGTCCGCTCCGTTATGTTCCCGGATGGAACGCAGCAGGTAATACGGGTTGCCGCCCATCAGCTCCACCACGCCATACTCCAGAAGCTTTTCCGCTGGCTGGGCGTCGAAATCAAACAGATCGGTTTCCAGCCCCAAATAAGCCAGTTCTTTACAGCAGCGCTCCACATGGTAGTTTTTTTCCTTATATTCCGGGTCAGCCGTCACCACCAAAGCCGCCTTTTTAGCGCCTTTTATATGCTTTTGTGCCTCCTGCAGCAATTCATAGCTTGTCAGGCCGTTTGAACACAGCAAAACCATATGCGTTCCCCCTACTTAAAGTTATATTCTGCTCAAAGCCCCAGCCCGATAGCCTGCTTGTCCCCTGCATAGCCCCTGCCGGGGAACCCTTCCCGGGCAAGCTTTGCAAACCTTCCGGAAAAGCCATAGGCTTCAAGATCCTCCACAGGCACAAAGCGCACGTCGGATATGGGGTTTTCGTCCTTGGAATTGTCCGGCAGCCGGAGCGCGCCCCCTGTCCGCTCCAGCAGGAAGGTAACATGCAGCAGGGTGTGCTGGGACTGTTCCGCGTCGCATACATACAAAAGCTTTTGCACCCGAACCTGTAAACCGGTTTCTTCCTCTATCTCCCGGCATACTCCCTGCCCCAGGGTTTCCCCCTGCTCCAGCCGCCCTCCGGGCAGGGACCAACCCCGGTTATCGCTAAGCCTCTGCTTCACCAGAAGCAGGCTGCCCTCCTCCAGCAGCACCCCGGTCACGCGCACCTGAAAGTTGTAGCTCACAGCGCCGCCCTCCGACTCACAGTTGCACCATGCAACTGCTAAACACCGGGCCATCCTTGCACACATGCCCGAAATACTGGCTTCCGTCCTCCCGGAGCAAAGGCGTGGCGCAGCCCAGGCAGGCCCCAATGCCGCAGGCCATCCGCTCTTCCAAGGAGAGATAGCAGGGCACGCCCCGGCTCTCTGCCAGGGCCTTTGCCGCCCGGAGCATGGGGGCAGGCCCGCAGGCAAACACAGCGTCAAAGTCCTCCTGCTCTGCAAGCTCTGTCACAAGGCCATGGTGCCCATAGCTGCCGTCGTCTGTGGCCACAGAAACCTTTGCCCCAGCCGCTCGGAAATCCTCCTCCAGAATAACTGCGGCTTCATTGCGAAATCCCAGGCAGGCAACCGCCTTCTCCCCTAACCCGGCCGTGCAGCCCAAAAGGGGCGGCACGCCAATGCCCCCGCCTATCAGCAGGGTGCGTTTGTTGCTGTCAAGGGGAAAGCCTTTCCCCAGGGGAGCCAAAATTTCCAGCTCGTCCCCCGGTTCGCATTCCGCCAGCTCCGCCGTTCCCTGGCCCCGAATCTGGAAAACAAAGCGCAGAAGGCCCCTTTCCCTGTCTATGCCGCAGATGGAGATAGGGCGGCGCAGTGTATGCCCCGGCAGGCGGATTTGGGCAA
>Ga0224741_10255_pt1 | contig 10338 bp, 10 predicted proteins | sample LIM_E_Water_Pos_FD_161629 | JGI IMG/M metagenome (GOLD analysis project Ga0224741, IMG submission 161629) | Enriched cells from gastrointestinal tract of the lab mouse from Pacific Northwest National Laboratory (PNNL), Richland, Washington... | ecosystem: Host-associated > Mammals > Digestive... | reverse complement strand
CTTTTAAATATGCTGAAGAAGAATATGAAATTACAACACCGAGAATTCGTTATATTAAAGAAGAAAAGAAAGATATACGAGTTCTTTCAATTGATGAACAGTTGCAATTAACGACTTATTTAAACAGTAATGTTGACATATACAAATTCGGAATATTATTAGCACTTTATACCGGTATTCGTGTTGGTGAACTTTGTGCGCTGCAGTGGGAGGATATTACTGATGAATATATTCAAATCAATAAAACCATGACAAGAATAAAAACAGAAAATGGTAAAACCGAAATTAAAATTGGCTCACCTAAAAGTGATAGTTCAAAGAGATTGATACCTACCCCTCAATGTTTGTTGCCACTGATAAATCAGTATAAAGATAATGGATATGTTTTATCAACAGATAAATTAGAGTATACAGAGCCAAGATTAATGCAAATTAAATTTGAAAAAATGATTAAAGAATCAGGTTTAGACAAGACAAACTTTCACGCACTCAGGCATACATTTGCAACTCGTTGTGTCGAGGCAGGAGTAGATGTAAAAACATTATCTGAAATACTTGGTCATTCAGATGTCAAAACTACACTTAATAAATATGTTCATTCATCGTTTGAGCTGAAACAAAAGAGCATGAAGCAATTAGAATTGAGCCTGATTTCATAACTACAAACAAACTAATAACCGTCAGAATTATGGTCAGCAAATGCCATAATCCTTGATGGTTATTATATTTTTCTGCTCTTTTTCATTTATGTGGATAATAAATGAAAGGATGTTAAATTTTTGGGTAGACCTAAAGAAGACAAAACACTAATTAAAGAATATTTATTTAACAATTATAATATAGACGCAATCAAGAATCCTAAACAATATAAATCTAGATTTATACCCAAACATATTGATGATGTTGAAATAATTATCAAAGCAGTTAAAGATTTTTATAATTGGGACAATGTGTTTTTTAGAGGTCAAAAATATAAAAATTGGAGATTTAGTTCTTCAATTGCTCGCAATAAATCGTTGATAAAATATGAAAATGATATGTTTACTGATTTATATGATAGTAAGTTTGATTTTAATAATGTAGAAAAATGCAGAGAAAAAATATTTTATGCTCAACATTATGGATTACCAACAAGAATGCTGGATGTGACGAGTAATTGGGAAATAGCATTATGGTTTGCTTGTCAAGAAATTTTAAAATGTAATGGTGAGAATCATGATGGTGAAATAGTGCTGATGAATGTTGATAATGAAATCGATGAAAATGTAGAAAAATTTTTCTATTGGCAAATAGAAAACAGTAATAGTTTATGTGGTAGCAATTATGATGGCTCTGTGAAAACATATTCAAAATTGATTAGCAAAGATTATAAATTAGTAAATCAAAAGATTGACAATTATGGTACAGGTGTTACAAATTTATATCTATTAAAGCCAAATAAAATTGACGGAAGAATAAAAAGACAAAGTGCTTATGGAGTTCTGTTGCCATCATTTGAATATAAAGGAAAATTTAGACAACACATTCGTTCAGTTTTTAGAAAAAATATGGTTTCAGTTTGCATTCCGGGATATTTAAAAGATGAGTTATTGAATGAACTTAACATATTAGGCATTAATGAAAATTACATATATGAGATAACAACAAATAAAGAAAAACAATTTGAATCAAAATGCTTAGAGATTAGGAATAAATACCTGAATATAGAGAAAGGAGCTATATAATGAAAATGCATGCAATGACAAAAAGAGGTTTGCTTTTTGTAGAAACAGAAGATTATGAAAAAGCAGATTTATTTTTTGAAAAAGCGTTAGATGAAGATCCAGAGGATGCTTATGCTTATATTGGAAAATTACTAACAGAGTTGAAACTTCATGAAATTTTAGAATTAGGTTCTCTCATAGAGCCTTTTTGGCTTAATAGAAATTTCGAACTCGCACTTAGATTTGCTGATGAAGATTTAAAAAAAGAATTATCTGGATATATCAATTCGGTAAATGAAACAATTAGTCAAAAAGAACAACAAAAAATCGATGTAAAATATGGTATTGTTATTAAACATTTAGAAACTTCAAATTCAATAGAGGATTATGAGAATGTCATTAATGAATTTAAAAAACTTGGTGTAGATGTAAAAGATTCTAAAGAGAAAATAGCCTATTGCGAAACTAAAATTCTTGAAATTAAGTATTCTGTAGCTGTTGAAGAAATGACAAAAGTCGAGAATTTGATAACACCAACAGAATATGACTATTTGAGAGTAGCAGAAGCTTTTGCAATTCTTGATAATTATAAGGACGCTGCGGAACAGAAATCAAAATATAACGAACTTTCAGCTAAAGCTCATGAAAAAAGAATATCTAGAGAAGCTGAAGAAGAACGAATTCGTTTAGAAAGCGAAACTAAAGAAAAAATACAAAAAAAGAAAATTACTATTGTTATTACGATATTTTTAGCAATTGGTACTGTAATCGCTTGTATTTATGGTTTCATAATTCAGCCATCACAAAAATATAATTCTGCAATGCAACTATATAATGAAAGTAAATATACCGAGGCTGCAGCTATATTTAACGAGTTAGAAAATTATAAAAATAGTATTGATTACTATAAAAAATGTGAAGAAATAATATCTCAAAGTATACTTGATGAAGCAATAAAATTAATTGATGATAAGAAATATTCAGAAGCAATAGAAGAAATTAGCACAGTTACATATGAGGGATATACAAGTAATGTTACTAACACTAAAATGGTTTTAGTAAAAAAAGTATTGAAGGATGAAGATTATAAAACTATTATTAGTTTAATTGAGAACAGTGATGAAGAATATGGTGATTTGGTAAAGAATAATATTTCAAACAAACAAAAAAGTGATTGCGTTGATTATATTAAAGATAATAACGAATTGTCTTACACTTCAATAGATTCATTTAATAGTTCAGCAAAAAAGCAAATTGATTTAATGAAAAAGATTTCTTATAGCGAATCATATTATAGCAATTTAAATACTTTGTACGGATATATTAAAGCGATTAAAGATGCAGACAATTATAAATATGGATTTAAAGAAAATCTTGATAATATTAAATCCTTGTGGAGTTTTGAACCAACTCAGAAGTTAATGCAAAGTGACGATTGTATAGAATATTTTCTAATCGGAAAATGGTATACAGATGATGGCGATGGATATACATATGATGAATACTATTTGGAGTTTTACTATAATGGCGATAATGTTATATCAGCTAGATATAACATTCCATATGTTGATAGTTCAGATTTCCAATATTATGACATTAAAGATATGAAATATATATTTACCCACGATAAGGATGATGAAACTAAGGATAATTATAAGCTAACAATGGTAAGTGCTGATTGCATGAAAGTTTATAGTTATAAAGATGGAAAAACATATACAGTTTATAGAGACTAAAAGGAGAATAAAATATGAGTAAAATAATCTGTCCGTTTTGTGAAATGGAAATAAATGAAAATGATGAAAAATATGCGTGCCCAGACTGCGAAACGATTTATCATAAAGAATGTTGGGATGTTATTGATGGTTGTGAAAAGTGTAAAGAAATAAATAATTTAGAATTTGTAAAAAATCGAAATATTGAAGTTATAGCGAGTGCACCAAATAATGTTGTACCGATTGATCAACAACTTACAAATGGTAATCCTGCACAAGTTGTAATGCATAATTACAACAAGCCAAGCATGAAAAATGAAAATAAAAAAATAGCTATTATAGGAATTATGATTGCTGTTGTTGCAATTGTTATAGTGTTACTGGTTGCAAAATCTAGCGGTACAGGAAATGGAATGTTATCAATTAGCACCATCGATTTTTCAGCAAAATATTCATATATGGCAGATGAACCATATTGTACAATTTCTTCAGATGGAACTTGGATGAGTTTAGACAGTAGCCCTAACGATTTCGATGGCAATTTAGTTTCATTTATTGTTAATGATTATACCGTTGAAGTAATGGATGCTACTACAGAAATTAATTCTGATTTAGGATTTTCACAAGCAATTAATGAAAAAATGAATCATACGACTGCTTCTCAAGGAAAGCAAACAGAAGAAAATGAAAAATACAAAGTAACTTGGAGTTATGATTCATACAAGGGTTTTAGTGTTCTTTATGAAAAGAAATAATAAAAATGAAATATATGTAAAATAAATTAAAGGGTATGTAATATTTATGAAAAAATTTTTTTGCATTTTATTAGCTATAATTTTAATTATAATTGTATTTGTCAGCTGTGATTCAAATTCAAATAGTTCGTATTCAAACAACAGTTCATATGGATATGGTAGCAAATATGATAAAGATGTTGGAGATATTGCTGACGCATATGGTGTGAGTCCGGATGAAGTTAATGACCTTATGAAAGCAATGGGCGGAGCTATGAAATAAATTGATTTTGGAGGAAAATATATGGATAGAAAGTTTAAAAGAAAGACAATAATGAATACTCTTATGTGTATAATTTTTTTGATTGGCTGGTGTGGCTCTATTATTTCAATACCACAATGGCACCATTATTCTGAAAGAGCAGATTTGGCAACCAGAAGTGCAGCCTATTATTTAGAAAGAGATGGATGGAATGTGGTAGAAGATGATGGTTATATAAGAAATAGGGACAAGGCGCTTAATGCGATGGATAAAGCAGATACATATAAAACAATAAGCATGATAAGTATTATACTTTTAGCAACAGGAGTGGTTTGGCTTGTTGTAATTATGACACCTGTTGTTAATATATTAATAACAAAAAGAAAAAATAGTATATAAAACTACAAAGATTTCTTCCTCTAAATTTAAAGCGAAGAATGCTACAACAAAATATTGTAATTAAAAATAGCAAGTAGAAAATTCAATCTACTTGCTATTTAGTTTTGTCAGCGATAATATTGAGTTATCGCTAACAAAACTTAAATTTTTTAAAAAAACTTTTGTTACTTTTTGCAATTTTCGACACTATATATTATGGAAGATAAAATATTGTTGATTTTCATTGTCAAGAGGAAAAAATTATACATTTTTGTCGAAAAAAATGTGCAGTTTTGCATTTGGTGTTGTTTAATAAACGATTCTAACTTATTTTAATAAAAATCTATTAAGGAGTAAAATTATGAATAAAAAAGTATTTATTGCATGGAACGGAGATAACTTAGGTGTTGCGCAAAAGGTAGCAAATATAATTAGAATGCATGATTTCACAGCTATTGTTGGTGGTGGAAGTAGTAGTAATATGTTTGTCGGTGATACTGTTATTAAGCAAATGAATCAATCTGAAATTGCTATAATAATAATTGAAAAAGTTCCTATTGATAAATACTCATTTAAAATAAGTGAAAATGTAATGTATGAATGGGGTTATTTAAATTAAAAAATTAACAACCCTGAAAAAATTCGTGTTTTTTTAGTTAATACTGATATTGATGACTTGCCTAGTGATGTAAAAGGTTTTTGGGTAAGTAAAGTAACCAAAAATAAATATCAAAATAAAAGAGAAAAAGAAAAAAGTTTTGATGATGTTGCAAATGAAATAAGTGATATTTTCATTAAAGATATAAATAAAACTAAACAGCCTAACAAAGACAAACTACAGTATTTAGTACATTGGGATGAGTATAAGCATGAAATATACAATTATAATGGTTACTCGCAAATATCTGAAAAGCTTCTTTATGGTATGCAATCAGCTATTTACTTAAATGAAACTGACCAATTAATATCACATTTAAATCAAATCAAAAGTAATTCATCTCAAGTTCGTAAAATAATAAATTGTGTGTGTTCAATGTTATCTGTTTTTATTAAAACTAATAGACTTACAAGAAATCTTTCAAAACGCGATTATAACGAATTAATAGATTCATTAAATTATGAATATGAATTAAGTATAGATGATAATGAATTGAAAAGTTGGTGTACAATATTACGAAAAGATAAATTGCAATTGTGCTATGAATTGGGTGCTGAGAGTTTTGATAATTCGAAAAAATACTTTGAAAAGTCACTGAATCAAGGCTTAGAGGTAATTGATTTAATAAAGCAACAAGTCGACCAAAAACCTGCTGATGAGTATTATGCATTATTGTACTTAGCATTTCAGTATAGAAATTTGGCAGAGCTATATCATCGTTTACATGATATATCGCCCAATGAATATTCTTTAGATAGCGAAATAAAATATCGTGAGTTATCATATAATACAAGAAACAAATTGAGACAATACTATAAACAAACATATGGAGAAGATATACTATTTGATAATTTTTTGCAAGAATATATTTTATCTCTTATTGAATTCTACCCTTTTGTTAGTGATGACGACTTACGAGAGAATATAGTTAACTCTGTTCAATCTTTAGTTGAAAAGTGGAAAGAACAGATTGAACGAAAAAACTTTATTTTTAATGAAATTAATGATAAAGCAACATCATTCATGAATTTAGGAGAAAATTGAATTATGGATTTAATAAAATATAAAAAAATAATACTTATTTGTGATTATGGGTTGGATGATGCTGCAGCAACATCATATATTTTAGAACACTATTCTTATTTTGATAAAATCGATATTATACCCGTAGCCGGAAACATGCCTTTGAAAATATCTGCTAAGAATGCTATGCGTATTCTTAATAATTTTGATATAATTCCAGAGAATATAAATATTATTGATTCTTCATTATTTACTCAACCTGAAGAGTATCTTGACTATATACATGGAGAAGATGGAATAGGAGATATTTTATCAGAAAGTTGTGACACAAAATTAGAAATAGTAGATTTTAATACTTGGATAAAAACAGTAACTAAAGACTACTTAATTGTTAGTTTAGGACCATGTACAGTAACTGAGAAAATATTAAAATATGTTGATTTACCATTACTCATTATGGGAGGAAACATTGCTGAAGAACCCAATTATAACGGGTACGAATTCAACCATGGTATGGATATTGCGGCTTTTGAAACTTGTATAAAGTATTCGCATGTTATTGCAACACTTGATTCTTGTCATAATAAATATTGTGATTTTTATCACATTAATGTAACTGGAGATAATTTATCATCTCGATTTATTCGCCGCTCAGTTGAATTGTCAAAGCAAAGAAAAGAAAAAAGTGCTTATATTTATGATCTTATAACAATAATGTATCTGTTTAATCCAGAAAAATTTACTGTGCGACCACGTATTGATAAAGACGGAAATAAATTATCAGTATTATATTATATAGATGAATCATCTGTTTTATAGTCGAAACAATATGTGTAATTAAAATGATTCACCAAGGTAACGATACCATTAGGATCTAGTGGGAAACCGTGCAGGTTCAAGTCCTGTTACCTGCACCAAAATAAAAAGGTACTCGGGCGAGTACCTTTTTTCTTTTTCTTTATTCTTATTTCCAATTTTGAACAACTGATGGGTTTTCAAAGATTTCATCGAGCTTTCTCATAAACGGAACAATATCGCCGTAATCAAGGGCTCTGTGGTCAATCGCAATTGTTATTGGCATAATAAGTCTTGTTTCTATTGTATCTTTTCCATTTTTGTCAGTGACAACTGTTGGCCTTTTCTGTGCTGCATTAATTGCAAAAGCGGTTGTCTGAGGCGGTATGATTTCAAGAAGTGCACAAACACCTTTCTGCTCTCTGTAAACTGAGCCGAGGTTTGATATTGTTGTTGTGCCCTGTTCAATGTCGTGTTTTGTCAATCTTTTTGATACAGGGATTGAATAATATTTCTTTTTAGTATCACCGCTTAATGTTTTAACCTGATGCTTTCCCGGCATTTTTGAACCATAAAGTCTGCGGATTGCCTGAAGTATTTTGCCTTCCTTAAGCCCCTTCAAAGTGTTATCAAGCGAAACTTCAAACATAACCTCATTCATATCCGAATTTTTAGCACGTGCGGCAGTGGCATTAATAGCCTCTGTCATTTCACTGAGTGACTTGTTGCCCATATCGTGCATATTGACTGTCATCATTTCACCGCTTGGCAAAATCATAGGCATTGAAATATCAATATTGTCAAAGTATTTGAGCGTTCCTCTTACAAGTCTTTTGTTAAAAACAAGATGTGTGTTCATTTTAGGTGCAGCCTTTAGGCCTTCACAAATTATTTTAAGCATTACTGTATTGATTGTGATTTTTTTTGCTTTATCTGTGCAGTCTGCATTAAGTTTTTTACTTTCATTAAAAAGCTCGGTTACATCAGCTTCATAGGTGAGCGTGGCATGAGGAATTTCATCCCAGCTCTGTGTTGTCATATTTGAAACGATTTTTCTTGCAATTCCAAAATATTCTTCTTTGATTAATGCCATTATTTTCTCCTTAGAATTAAATTAATCAGTTATGGTTTCTGATATTATCAATAATATGCTCTTTCACCTCGCCAAGCATTACTTTCAGCTCTTCACGGGTAAAAGGCTCCTCATTAAATCTCTTTTTATACTCAAGTATCAAATGAGGTCTGAATGTTGGGTGTGCAATTTTTATAAGAGCCTTAGCACGTTCTTTGAGCGTTTTTCCTTTAAGCTGAGCAATACCGAATTCTGTTACAACAAAGTTAACATCATTTCTTGGTGTAGTAACAGCACTGCCCTCAGCGATTAAAGGAACGATTCTTGAGATAAGTCCCTTTTTTGCTGTTGAAGGCATTGCAATAATAGATCTGCCGCCTTTGCTCATTGTTGCACCACGTACAAAATCAACCTGTCCTCCGACTGCTGAAAATTGATTAAGACCTACAGTATCTGAAACAACCTGTCCCAAAAGGTCAACCTGCAGGCAGGAATTGATTGAAACAACATTATTGTTTTTTGCAATTTCAGCAGGATTGTTAACATAATCAATAGGATGCAGCTCGACAGAAGGATTGTTATTAATATAATTGTTAAGCTTTGATGAACCGAAGGCTGCACCAAGAACTGTTCTTCCGATATGAGTCTGCTTTTTCTTATTGTTAATAATACCTGCTTCAAGAAGGTCAACAACACCATCGCCTACAAGCTCACTGTGGAGTCCAAGGTCTTTCTTATCCCAAAGCTGTGCACAAACTGCGTTCGGTATTCCGCCTATGCCAAGCTGCAGGCAGTCACCATCATTGATTAACGATGCACAGTGTTTTCCTATTTCCATCTCGGTGTTACTGATTTCAATACTTTTTACCTCAGGCAAAGGCTCATCAATTTCTACAAAATATGTAAAGTCCCTTACATGCTTAATGCAGTTGCCGAAGGTTCTCGGAACGTATTTGTTAACCTGCGCAATAACAATTTCACAGTAATCAGTTGTACCTCTTGTGTAATCTACTGTTGTTCCGAAAGAAACATAGCCGTGCTCATCAGGAGGTGATACCATTACAATACTTACCCTCGGGCAAATATAATTTTTAATCACATCTGGTATTTCATAAAAATGTGATGTTGTAAATTCGCATTTTCCGTTGGATATTTCTTTTCTGTTACTGTGCGAAGCAAAAAGACAGTTTAAAATAAAATGTCCTTTCATTTCAGGTCTGAGCCAGGGTGAATCACCAAGAGTCAGCATATTAATGATTTCAACATTTTCAAACTGCTGATAGTTTTCAATCAGGGCACGCTGAATTCCGAACGGCTCACCGCATCCCATTCCTGTAACAATCTTGTCACCGTTATTTATTGCTTTAATGGCTTCCTCGGCAGTAACAAGCTTGCTTTCATATATATCTTTCCAAGTCATATTCTTACCCCAAAATATGGCATAATAAATTTATACAAAGAGCCATAAATGTATAATACTCCATTTTTAATAATAAAGTCAATAATTATTGCATTATTTCTGTAATAATAGTATAATGTCTATTTGAGAGGTGATTTTATGGTTATAGAAATGTCAAAGTATCTTACACCTGAAAATGCTTCGCTTGGTTTAAAACAGGTTATAAGTGATGTAAACAGCGGCGATACAATTTTATTTGATATTAAGGCAGAATATCATTTTTATAAGGATTTCAGTGAGCATAAGGTTTGTCATATGACAAACACAGACAGCTTTAAAAATCCTGATAAATATTTTGCTTTTATGATTGAGAATAAAGAAAATATCACAATTGACGGTAATGGTTCAACACTTGTTGTCCATGGAGCAATGTGTGCTTTTGCTCTTTTTAACTGCAAAAATATTGTGTTTAAGAATTTAAGAATTACCTATAATTCACCGACAAATTATGAATTGACAGTAATAAGTAAAAATAGTAATAAAATAAGATATTCAATACCTGAAAGTACTGATTTTATTGTTAAAGGTAAAAGTATTAA
>Ga0224741_10254_pt1 | contig 10346 bp, 9 predicted proteins | sample LIM_E_Water_Pos_FD_161629 | JGI IMG/M metagenome (GOLD analysis project Ga0224741, IMG submission 161629) | Enriched cells from gastrointestinal tract of the lab mouse from Pacific Northwest National Laboratory (PNNL), Richland, Washington... | ecosystem: Host-associated > Mammals > Digestive... | reverse complement strand
ATATTTGTCCTATAAAACAGCAGACAATCCTTTATTTGTACAATCCGTTCCGCTTTCAAACAGCCTGCAAAAACAAAAAATTGATCATTTGCATTATGCTGACACTGAAATCTTATGTCGTTCTCTATTATAAATTGACGGCGAAACATTTTATTCCATGCTATTTCATGTATATATTGAAACGCAAATCCATTTATATCTTTTAATTGAAAGGTTTCATGTAAATTTAAAAACGGAAAATCTTCTATATCATTGCACATTATAGAATTACCCGTTTGGCTATCAAAACAATACCAATTACATATTGCAATATCTGCCTCATATTGCTCACATGCAAAATATAATTTTTCAATCATATCCTGCTCAAAAAAATCATCTCCATCCAAAAATACTAAGTATTTTCCTTTTGCAATATCTAATCCCCTATTTCTGGAATACCCAGCTCCCATATTTTTATCATTTCTTATAAAAATAATGTCTTTTATTTCTGTGTTATCCCTATATCCATTTATAATTGACCATGTATTGTCTACAGAACAATCATCCACTAAAATTAATTCAATATTCTTCAAAGTCTGATTCATAATTGTATCAATACAGCAACCTATATAATTTTCTAAATTGTAAGCAGTTACAATAACAGAAACTGCTATATTATTATTGTCCTTATTCATCTAAGCTCGCTCTCTTATTTAGTTCTTCATACTTAACTTCTATAAACTTTTTTATCCGCAATCCATTTTTTCCGTCAAAATGTTTTATATATTTCTCACTTGCAATTTTTCTTAAATTGTACATAGGATCTTTATTTTGTTTTATCATCTCTAAAAAGTCTATTAGTTCTTTTTCATTATGTGCAGAGTAATAATTTTTCACTAAATCTTCAGCAAATGCCCTTATCTCCTCTCCCGTTCGATATAAAACACATATCGGTTTCAACGTCGGCAATGCAGAACATGTAATACCGCATAGCGCATCGGACAAAACAGCATCTGATACAGAGTATGCTGCATCATATGTTTCCGTTTCATCAAAAACAATATTTACACTATCTCTGCAATAATTCCTTAACAGTTCCAAATCACCTCTGCTCCAATACCCTAAGCCTGTCATTTCATAGATAAAAGCTGGATGCGGACGAAATATCAAACCTATTTCCTGATTTTCCATAGCATACTGAAAAATCACTTTGGCATACAAATCAAACGTAACCTCATTTCTTATGGTATTAGCAGTCACACCCTTATTAATGCCATGATCTGGTGCCCACAATATTGTTCTCTTACCTTTTAATTTTTCCCAGCCTAACGGATACCTTTTCTCCTTACAGGATTCATATATTCCATCAAATTTCGCATTTCCCATTTCTACTATTTTTCCCTTAAAGAAAGCAGTATCCTTTAATTCGTTATAGACAATAGAATCAAACAAATAATAATCTGGTTGAAATTTATTAAATCCTATTTTTACCATGTCAATAAAATCACTATTAGAATAACCGTACTTTATCAGAGAAACAGATGCCACAATAATTAACTTGGTATATTCCCTAAAATTATATAATGTTGTTCTTTCCCATAGATGTGTCATTAATAAAACATCGGGAAAATCCGTTTTTACATCGTAATCGTTCCACATAACATAAGTATAGTCTTTTTCCTGCATCTGTTTTTTTCGAAGATCACAATCCTCATCGTGATCTCCTAATATAATAAGAACATCATACCGATTATCACTTTTAAAAGCATCACATATAGAAGATATGGAATTCCAAAATGCATATACTGTATGTAAAACTCTAATTTTTGTTTTTTCATTTTTATTGCTCTGTACTTTTGTATATATATTTTTTTTAATATCAGGAAGGAAATACTCCAGCGAAAATTGATTTGTAATTACTCTGTTAACTCCGCCTTTCATTTTTAATAAATTAATAACATTTTCTCTTGGGACAAAAACTTCTAATGCCGATTGCATTTCTACGTTTAGCTTTTCATCCTCAATTGACAATAAAATGTACATATTATTGTCAAAAGACTGTCTTAAGACCTCAAAGGAATTAATTTTTTTATTATACTTTGCATATTCATTATCAATAAGCAGTTCTGGAATAATATCAAAATAATTTTCCAAACAGTTTTTAATATTAACTCCATTTGCTCCAAACGGATATATAATGTATCTGTTAATACCTGCATCTATATATTTTTTTAAAGTCTTCCTAATAAAACCATCATCAAACATATACATTACCTTTCGTTTTCTTTTGATACACCCAAAATCTCTTTTAATTTTTTCTCTTTGTTATAATTTTTTTTAATGCATTATTAATATTTGAAATTGCATTTTTTTCATAATAGTTACCTGGTTCAGGCTCAAAAAAGTTCTTGTTCGTCACAAAGTTTACAAGTTCTTCCTTCGTTTTTACCAAATATGCTTGTTTATTTTGATATAGGGATTGCATTGACTGATAACCATCTTCCTCCAAGATTCCTATTTTGCATGGGAATAATGTTGCCTCAAACAAAACCGTTGTGGCAATTCCTATCACAAAATCCGATTGGGCAAGATAGTATGCAGAATCTTTATGATTATTATCAATGACTTCTATATCTGTGCCAGCCAATTTTACATATAACTTTTTCCATTGCTGATACTGCATTGGATGTAATTTAAATACAATTTTATATACATTTTTGTCTAATACTTGATTTAAATAAATTGCAAATTCTTCTAGTTTTATCGAATCACCTGAAAAAAAGGTAATCTGCTTCTTTGTTTCTGTTCTCCTATACAACCTTACTTTTTTCTCCAAATCAGGATATCCTACTGGAATAATATATTTCTTATCTATTGGATAATGTGCAATTTTTTTATCATATTCACCAAAAGTAAATATATAATCAGGATAGGTATCAAAATTATGTTTTTTTAAATAATTATATACCGGCATCACATCATCCATCATTCCATGCTGGAGTTCAATTATTGGTATATTTCTTTTCTTTGCCTCCTGAATCAATATCATATTCTCTATTTCATAATATTTTACAAGCACTACAGCCTTTGGCTTTATTCTATCTAACAAGAAGGCGCAATATCTCCTATAATTTATGTTATAATCAGACAAAAGTGTATTTGATAAAGATACTATCTGCTTTTTTTGACTATTAGTCCATTTCATAGAAAACTCTTTTTCAAAAATATCCAAAATTTTATTTATCTTCTGTTTAACTTCCTTACTGTCATATGTTTCAATCTGAGATCGTATATACCGGTCATTATATTTTATTCCTTTAATTTTTACAGGATTATAATGATTTCCCATATAATTACAACGTTCAAATAAATAGTAGCTGTATTTTAAATGACAAATTATTTCATCTGTAAATAAATCAACATAATATTTTCCGTCAAAAACTCTTCTTGGACACCCTACAATTATCAAATCCTTTTTATGCACCAAATACGGATTGGTTTTTATCCAATGCCACAAAGATACTTTTTCTTCTGTCTTAACAGCTTGGAAATCATTCACAGGAGACTTAATATTACATATATTTTCAACTAACTTAGGATAAAGATATGCTCGTATAAACTGCCATATTTTGATATTATCAATGCATATGGAAAACAAATCATATTGATCCTCGATCTCTATAAAACGTCTATACACAGATTTTATATCCATTAAAGTGTCCTCCAATATTCAATATAATCCTTGATATTGATATTTGTTCCTTCCGTAATAATTTCCGCCAATTTTAATCTTTCACTCATTAATGTTCTCCTGTCTATATCACATTTTAGAATTTCTACTCTTTTCTTAACCATATCTACCCTATATAGCTGCTCTGTTTTGGAAGAAAGCACTAATAATTCTTCATTTAATCTAATAGATGCAATCACTTTTTGTTTATTTTTCCTTCTAACACGATTCAAAGTTTCACTGTTTTCCTCTTCGCCAGGAAGCAAAAAAGGACGAATAGACATACTTTTTATATCAAAACATAAAATACGATCTACATAGCAAGGAACCAGCCAAATAATATCATTGCAACAATAACTTTCTAAAAATTTTCTTACGCCAGGGCTTTCATTCAACAAATACAACTTATCCTGTTCTATTTGTAATCTTCTTTTTTTATCTGAACAAATAATCTCTCCTGAATTTGTAGAAATCCAAAAAAAAGTTCCATCAAAACACATTGTTTCAATATTATTTTCAGTTTCGAACATATTACATTCAAAATAAGTTTCTGTTTCCGAATTAAATGCATATATTTTATTCTTTATAAGAACGTATATGCATTTATCTTTTTTTACTACTTTCTTATAACAAGATTCTTTTGTATCATTTGGAATTGAACCGATACATTCAAATTCACACAATTCCTTATCTGCTTTAACAATTTCCCCATAAACCAATATGATATAATAATTTTTTTCCGTTTCAATAATGGAATCATGTTGAAAATCCCAAACAGACTTGGAAGGCAGATTTCTTATCTGCGTTTTATAAAATTGATTATCAAACCTATTATATATAATTGCGTTTTGTTCACCCTGATTTGCCAACAATAATTTATCTCCACAATTATATATTCCTCTAAAAAAACATTTGTTTTTAAATGTCTTATACATATCTCTACTTATAATTTTAGTATTTCCCGTTTTTATGTTCCCTTCAAATATAATTCCTGTTTCATATTCAGGAATCCAAAACGTTTCATTTTCTATATCCATATCATAAAAGTATAATTTGCACATACAATCTCTCCAAACTACAAACAGTATATGACAGATAACATCTGTTACACTGTTACACTTTTACCACTATTCTGATGTGTGATGTGCCATAACTGTTTCAGATTTTTACTATGTCATATCTCATCAATGCTGTTTATATTCATTGATATTTATCTCGGAAATCACTTAACATTTTATAATTTTTTTATAAACGTTGATAAATGTATTGGTAACATTCTCATTTCCAATATTAATCCTAATATATTTATTAAATCTGCAGGCTACCAATATACCCTCTCCTTTAAATTCCTGATATATCTGTTTCAAATCCCTATCACATGGAATCAGAACATAATTCGATTCTGTATGAATATATGGAATGTAATTTTCTGCTAATTTTTCCTCCAAATATTGTTTTTCTCTTTTAAAATCATCAACCATTTTTTCCCAAATATCTTTTCTCTGCATTAATTCTTCACCAAACTTTAAGGCAATAACATTTGCATCAGCATTTGATGACACCTGTTTAATATCTTTAATGATACTTTCATTCGCGGCAACAAATCCAAGTCTGATTCCAGCCAATCCCATTATCTTTGAAAAAGTTCTCAAAACAATTAAATTATCATAAAGCAGTATTTTATCTATAACCGTCTGATTGTAATATCCAAAATATGCTTCATCAACAATAACAATCGTTCCTTTCTCTCTGGCTGTTTCAATTAATTTTAATAGTTTTTCCTGCTCTAAAGCACTTCCTGTCGGATTATCCGGATTAACAATTACCGCAATTTTTGCACCATTCTCAATTTCCTTCCTAAATTCATCATATGGGAATACAAAATCATCATTATAATTAACCTTTGCAGGATAAGCACCATACATTGCAGCATATACACCATACATTTCGAATGTAGGATTTGTCATAACGATGCGATCCCCATTATCTGCATATATTTCAAAAATCATTTTTATTGCTACGCTCGATCCATTCGTAACTAAAATACTCTCTCTTGGAACATTTGCCCACTGCGCTATATATTCTGCACACCTTTTGGGATTCGGATACGTTGCCAAACTATTTGCATCAAAATTATGTAAAACTTCCTCAACAAATGTCTTAGGCAATCCATCAATACTTTCATTACCATCCATTCGTATGTATTTATTTCTATCCAGTTCATCAAAATACTGGGCTGTTCTGTTAAACTTTTTATAGTTTTCCTTAAGTTGCTTCATCATTTACCCCCATACATCTTCTGCATATTTTACCTAACGTATTTATACTCTGATGCTCCACTCTGATTTCGTTAATCCGCTCACAATTCCATAACTCTTTTAAACTATAATCTTTTATATTTCCATACTTTAGACTACCTGTCCAATCCGTAGAACATGCGATTGCATCGCCTTCCCAGTTAATAGTCATTCTTTTCAATTCCACGCAAGGTAATTCTTTAATGGCTGAAACACTCTCGTTTACTGCATATTTAACATTTTCCTGCATGACTCCGGACCCATTATGAATTGGTTTTATCCAAATTTCCGTAGCATATGGTTTGAACATTTCCACAAAAGAGTCTGTTTCTTTACTGTTTATTGTACTTTCAGCAAAAAATCCTATCAGTTTACACACCTTTTTTTCTTCTTTTATATATGTCCCTATCTTCTTAAAATTATCAGTAACTGCCTCAAACGCATCATTATTGGTTATTCTTTTATATGTTTCAGAAGTTGAAGCATGAATCGAAAATTTCAGGCTGTCCAATCCTGCATCAATAATAGGGAAGATCACTTCAGGTGTTGCCAAAACCCCATTTGTATCCAAATAAATATAGGTATATCCGACTTTTTTCGCCTCGGCAATATACTGTAATAACTCTTTACAAAGGCAAGGTTCTCCCATTCCATGAAAACTTATCTTCCTTGATCCATTCAAATATGCTTCATTTATCAGCCTTATCATCAGATCATAATCAATTATTCCACGTTTTCTATCGCTTGCATTGCTTCCGCAAAAAAAGCATTTGTTATTACAAACGTTAGTAGCTTCTATCATTATTTCATTTGGGAAAGGTAACTCTTTCATATATTCTCCTTTACAAACAAATCTCATGGCAATTCTAGCTTGACCAAAGCAGGTTTCTTTATCTGTGCATCGTATGCCTTTCTTATTGCAAATACGCTCATACATAATTGACTATACTCACAAACTGTCCCTGAAGCCGGAGAATGCCAGTATCCATATGCCTGAATTTCATCTGCCGGATTGTTTTTCAATTTCATGACTTCTTTCAAGAAATCATTCAGATTGAAAACTACATAATTGCAAGTTTCTTTCGTATCACTGAGAAGCTGATATGCACGAGAGATATCATTAATAGACTCTTTTTCTGTTAATCTAATAGATGTAACTAAATATCCCCCGGGTTTAACTTTATCCCAGCAATTTTTTAACATTTCATAAACTTCTATATTAAAATCAATACAACTAAATGAAACTACGATATCGTATCTTTTTTCATCAGAAAAAGTTGCTGCATCATCACATCTATACTCATATGGAATATTCAGTTTATTGCACTTTTTAGCATATTCGATTTCTTTATCACTATAATCTATACCAACGTATGAATTTATATTATCAAATGTTTCTGACAGTGCTTTCCCCAATCCGCCGCATCCGCAACCGACATCCATTATATCAATACCGTCTTTAGCTTTTTTGATTATTCTGTCCAAAATTACTTTTTCAGACTCATAATACTCTTCCCATGTCATTCTTTTTTTGCTGTAATAATTTAAGAAGGTACTACTTTTATATTTTATGTTTTTCATATCGTTCATCTCCTACACAATAAATTTAATTTTTCCTGCGAATCATTTACTCCATGATCAGACGCTGTACCCCTTTTTTTACCATATAGCATGATTCACAAATTGTATCCTCATATGATTGGTGTTCAAGAAAAACTTTTCGGTATTTCAAATAACCTTCACTATACCACGCTTCCTTCAAATCAAAATCTTTTGTTACATCATAAAAGTTCAAACCATAATCATATGCATTACAACATGGTACTGCTTGTCCTAAGGCATTAATATACATTGTATCAAACAAAACCGGACAGACTGCATTCTCATTTATTTCTAACGCATCATCGTCAATTACTTCATAACGTTCCCTGACTTCAGGCAAATCTACCAGTCTGCCCAATGTAACGGGAATAAATAATATATCATCCACATATTCACCAAACAATTCTCTAACATCGTTCTGTATCCCTAATGTTTTTTTTGTAATAACACATGATAATGAAGTTGCTACTTTCAATCCTCTCTTATTAAGATAGCGATGGAGAAATTTAATATTATTCAGAACATTATCAAAATCATCGGTTCCATGGAGTTCTTTATAGGTATCTCTATCCGCCGCATTTACAGAAAATCTGATACTATCGATTCCCGCGTCTATTATTTCCTGTAATTTATCAGGATTTGCCAATACTCCATTCGTCGTTAAAAATACATATCTATAGCCCAGTTCTTTGGCATATGTAATCATTTCTGTCAGTCCGGTATAACAAAATGGTTCTCCCGCCAAATAAAAGCCCACTTCTTTTTTTCCTATTCCAAGTTCTTTTGCTTTTAGCAATATTTTTTTTGCGCATTCTATCTCCATAACTGCTGGCGAAAGTTTATACTTTGAATATTTCCCATGAAATGAACAAAACACACACTTCTGATTGCACGTATTATTCAATTCAATATTCAGATTTTGCGGCAGCGGCGGATATAATTCATAATAATTTACCTTTCCAAGCCGTTCCTGCATATGTTTTCTCATAACTTTATCTTGATTCACTTCAGACATCTTCATATTCCTCCATCAGTATACTTTTTCATCATCAAACACTCAGCAATCATAAAATCAAACTCATCGTCAATATCTATAGAATTATCCTTTTCCATAATATACGCATATGATTTTTCTCCATAAAATGTCCTTATTTCTCTAAGTTTATCCACTTTTGAAATATAAATTGCTCCATTTAATCTATAGTATTTTTTTAAATCTTGTCTTCTCAGATTATTTTCACTTCTGATAAAGCCTGACATATTCATATCTTCTGGCAGCGTATTGCTTAATAACGGACTGTGCTCACATTCACATACACTTACTACAGAATCCGCTTTCTTTTTATAATACAGTTCAAAAGCATTATTTATATCTTTACAGGTACGCAGCGGAGAGGTCGGTTGCAGCAGAATAATGTTACCAAACTGCTTTCCCCTCTTTTCGTATTCATCCAAGACTTCTAACAAAACATTCATGGAAGCTGCAGTGTCCACAGAATTTTGATTACTTCTTAAAAAAGGCACATTTGCTCCAAAATCTTTTGCTATTGCCGCATAATAATCAGAATCTGTAGATACCATTACCTCGTCAATATATTTACTTTTAAATGCGTTCTCTATTGTGTAGGCAATTAAAGGTTTTCCATTTAGTTGACGAATATTTTTATCCTTAACTCCTTTGGAACCGCATCTGGCTGTAATCACTCCTAAAGTTTCCATCCGTCCTGCCCTTTCCACAAACTAAAAATCCCAATGTAACTATGCTTTTGGTCAATGACCTCTCAACTGCATACTTTACATTGGGATTTTCAATATGTCCTGCCCCATAAGACAAGTGTAAAATCTTTTACCCTATAGCATGTTATACTGGCTCCAGTATCAATGATAAACTACATTGCCGCATTTCTCTTTTCAAGAATATACAACTCGCAATTAACCGTAAATATCCCATCATCTGACACTGTATATAGCATTTCTATCTCCCCCCCGTTTCCACATCAGTGATATTTAACCAATATATCTCATTTCCCAAATCCTTAAATTTTAAAATACTACCGCCAGCTCCTAACGTTTCATCATCTGGATGCGGTGATATTATCATAATTTTCATTCTTCCATTTCTCCATTTACACAGTTTTTATCTTTAAATTATTATCCTATCTGCCATTGTTTCAAGAAATTATAAATACATTCCACCTTGTGGAACAAATTCATTATCGTAACGTATTATATCAATCAATCCATTTCCCGTCTTGATAATAAAGTGTTTATTATCATCCACTTCGAGTATCTTTCCTGGCTCAATATTTTTATATAAATCATCTCCAACTTCCTTTGTTTCCCATACTTTATACTCACACCCATTGTATTCAAAATGTGCCCCAACATACGGTTCTGACAATGCCCTCACTAAATTATAAATGGTTCTGCTTGACATTCTCCAATCTATTTTTCCGTCATCTCTGCTGCGTTTACGCCATGTATTTCCTTTCTGTTTCTTATCTTCAATAATCGTTACACAATCTCCACAAATATCATTCCACAGTTCTTTCAACTGAATACTTGCAATATTCATTACCCTATCATATAAGGTTCTTGCGGTGTCCTCATAAAATATTGGCACTCGTTTTTGTGATACAATATTCCCTGTATCTGCGTTTTCATCCAATACAAAGAAACTGGATGCTGTTTCTTCCAATCCCAATGCAAGTGCCCATATCAGGGGATGCCTTCCCCTG
>Ga0224741_10249_pt1 | contig 10393 bp, 7 predicted proteins | sample LIM_E_Water_Pos_FD_161629 | JGI IMG/M metagenome (GOLD analysis project Ga0224741, IMG submission 161629) | Enriched cells from gastrointestinal tract of the lab mouse from Pacific Northwest National Laboratory (PNNL), Richland, Washington... | ecosystem: Host-associated > Mammals > Digestive... | reverse complement strand
AACAGTAGACTGTGGAATATCAGCCATAGAAGAAATAAATTATGCCAATTCACTTGGAATTCAAACCATTATAACCGATCACCACGAACCAGGAAATGAATTACCACATGCCTTAGCTGTTATTGATAACAAAAGAAAAGACAGCAATTATCCATTTCGAGAATTAGCCGGAGTAGGAGTAGTATTTAAACTCATACAAGCAATTGGAATGAAATTAGAATTAAAAGAAGAAGAATATTTAAAATATTTAGATATTGTCTGTGTAGGAACCATATCAGATATTGTGCCATTAGTTAATGAAAATAGAGTTATTGCCAAACTTGGTTTAATGTTAATTCGTCAAACCAAAAATATTGGCTTACGTTCTATTATTCAATCATCTGGATATAGCAAAATTGATTCTAACAGCATTTCCTTTGGAATAGCACCTAGAATTAATGCTTGTGGAAGAATGGGAAAAGCAGAAGAAGCCTTAGAATTATTGCTATCGAAAAATTACAATCGAGTAAGTGAATTAACTCAAAAATTAAACGAACATAATCGCATTCGACAAGAAACTGAAAAAAATATTTTTGAAAATGCTGTCAAACAAATAGAACAAGAACATTTAAAAGACAAAAATGCCATTATTGTAGGGGGTGAAAACTGGCATCATGGTGTAATTGGAATTGTATCTTCTAAAATTACAGAAATGTATTTTAAACCAAGTATTTTACTAAGCTTTGAAGAAGATGGAATTGGTAAAGGTTCAGGAAGAAGTATACCAGGATTTGATTTACACGATGCTTTAATGCAATGTACCAATACTATTGAAAAATTTGGTGGTCATAGCATGGCAGTAGGAATCACCATAAAAAAGGACAAATTTGCAGAATTTAAAGAACAATTTGAAACAATTGCTACCAATGCTCATATTGACGAAATTATACCAGTTATTCAAGTTGACAGTAAAATAGATGTCAAAGATATCAATCAAGAGATGGTAGAGAGTTTAAAACAATTAGAACCTTTTGGGGAAGGAAATCGAATGCCAGTATTTGCCTTTAGAAATCTAAAAATCGATTCCATTCGAGCTTTATCAGAAGGAAAACATTTAAAACTAACCTTAAAAGATAACAATACCATTATCAATGGAATTGGCTTTAATTTGGGACAATTAGCCGAAGAATATAGAATTGGTGATAAAATAGATGTAGTAGGTGTTTTAGAAATTAATAGTTTTAATGGTACAGATAGTTTACAAATTAATATCAAAGATTTGATGCGTTCTTTATAAACAAAAATATATAAACTTTTGATAAAAATAATCAATTAGTGAATAATAATATGAAAAAGGGGAGGCTAAGAAAATTGCAGGAGGAAAAAGAAATAACCATAAGAGAAATCATCAATAAAAGAAAACAACATACTAGAAAAATAGACAACAAATTAATTACCAAAGCATATAATTATGCCAAAAGTAACCATGGTGAACAATGTAGACGTTCAGGTGAGCCCTATATTATTCATCCACTTAATGTTGCCTATATTTTAGCAGATATTGGTTTAGACGATAGTACCATATGTGCAGCTCTTTTGCATGATGTAGTTGAAGATACAGAAGTAACAGATGCAGACATTCGACAAGAATTTGGGGCAGAAATAGCTGAAATGGTGCAAGGAGTAACTAAGCTAGGTAGTATGCAATTTGCATCCATTGAAGAACAACAAGTAGAAGATTACCGAAAAATGTTTTTAGCAATGGGAAAAGATATAAGAGTCATATTAATTAAATTAGCAGATAGACTTCATAATATGAGAACACTAAAATATTTAAAAAGAGAAAGACAAATTGCAAATGCCAAAGAAACCATGGAATTATATGCACCCCTTGCCAATCGATTAGGTTTATATTCTATCAAATGGGAATTAGAGGATTTAGGATTCAAATATTTATACCCTGAAGAATATCATGAATTAGTAGAAGGAATTAACAAAAAAAGAGAAGAAAGATTACAATTTATTGAGAAAATAATGGATGATATTCGTGTTCAACTAAAAAAACAAAAAATCGAAGCAGAAGTAACACGGAAGAGCCAAACATCTATATAGTATTTACCGAAAAATGAAAAGAGACAACAAAACACTAGATCAAATTTATGACTTATTTGCCTTACGTATATTAGTTCATTCTATAAAGGACTGTTATGCAGCCTTAGGTATTGTTCATGAAATGTATAATCCTATGCCAGGAAGATTTAAAGACTATATAGCAGTACCCAAACCCAATATGTATCAATCTATTCATACTACACTTGTAGGAGATAAAGGAACACCTTTTGAAGTACAAATTCGTACATGGGATATGCACAGAATTGCAGAATTTGGTATTGCTGCCCATTGGGCATACAAAGAAGCTAATTACTTTGGAAAGAAAACATCTGTAAAAGTAGAAGAAGATAAATTGGCATGGCTAAGAGAAACTTTGGAATGGCAAAAAGAAATGCAAGATCCACAAGAATTTTTAAATACTCTGAAGACAGAATTATTTGAAGACGAAGTATATGTTTTTACACCTAAGGGAGCCATAAAAGTCTTACCAAGAGGAGCTACACCAATCGATTTTGCCTATACCATTCATGCAGAAATAGGACATCACATGACAGGTTGTAAAATTAACAGTAAAATGATGCCAATTATAACCAAATTAAAAAGTGGAGACATTGTAGAAATTATCACATCTGATAAATCAAAAGGACCAAGTCGAGATTGGCTAAAATTTGTAAAAAGTACGAGTGCCAAAAACAAGATACTAAATTGGTTTAAAAAAGCACAAAAAGCTGAAAACATAGAAAAAGGAAAAGAACTAATTGAAAAAGAACTAAAAAGAATTGGATTGACTCATACAGACTTATTTAAAAATGAATACTTAGATCCGATGTTAGAAAAATACAAATACAAAAATTTAGAAGAAATGTACGCAGCAGTTGGATTTGGTGCGAATTCCTCTGTTAAAGTAATTGCTAGAATGTTACAAGAATATCGAAAAGAACATGAAGAAGAAAACATAGAAGCAAAAATAGAAGAACTGGCCAAAGCAAAACTGAGAAAACCAAAGCCATCCAATTTAGGAATTATTGTAAAGGGAATTGACAATTGCTTAGTCAAATTATCCAAATGTTGTAATCCCCTTCCTGGAGATGAAATAGTAGGCTATATCACAAAAGGAAGAGGCGTATCCATCCATAGAAAAGACTGTGTTAATGTAAATGACCTATTTTCAGAAGAAAATAGAATGATTGATGTAGAATGGTACCATGAAAATCAATCATCTTATCAAGTGGATATTGAGGTAAATGCTAATGATAGAAGTGGCTTATTAATGGATATCTTAAAAGAAATTGGAACAACAAAAGCCAAAATACTAGGTGTTAATACTAAGACAACTAAAGAGAGAATTGCAATTATAGAAATTACTTTAGAAGTTGAAAATTTAGAAGAATTGAATAAAGCTCAAAAAGCGATTCGAAAAGTAAATAGTGTATATGAAGTAAGAAGAAAAGTTTAAAATGGAACAATTTGGGACAAAGAAAAAAGGAGAGAAACGAAAATGAAATTAAAAGAACTTAAAATTGATACATGGATAGGTGATCCAACTAATTGTTATATTGTTGTAGATGAAAATTCAAAAGAAACGATGGTAATTGACCCAGCAGGGGAAGTAGATAAAATAACACAATTAGTTGATATTATGAAAGGAAAGCTAAAATATATCTATTTAACACATTGCCATAGTGACCATATATTAGGAGTAACAGATTTAAAAAATAAATGTGGTGGAAAAATATTAATTCATAGAGAAGATAGTGAAGGTCTAAATCATCCAGAGATTAATTTATCTCCTTATATTGGTGTTGGAGAAATTGAATTAGAAGCAGATTCTAGAATTGATGATGGTGATTTAATTCATTTGGGAGATTTGGCTTTTAAGGTTCTTCATACACCACGGTCATACAAAGGGAAGTACGAGCCTTTATTGTGAAGAAGAAAATTGCTTGTTTTCTGGTGATACTATTTTTAGAGGAACTTGGGGTAGAACAGATTTACCAACTTCTAGTAGAGAGGCTATTATGAAGTCAATTGAAGAAAAAATTATGGTTTTACCAAATGAAACGATTGTGTATCCAGGTCATGGTATGATGGCAATGTTAAAGGATGAAAAGCCAATTTATTTGGAATTGAAACCTAAATTGTTTTAATATCTAAATCAAAATATTAAATTAGGAGTGTGAAAAATGAATCGAACAGAACCAAGAACGTTAGCAGGATTTATGGAATTGTTACCAAATGAACAAATACAATTTAATCAGATAAAAGCAAAGATAGAAAATACGTATCAAAAATATGGATTTTTACCATTGGATACGCCGATTATAGAATTATCAGAAGTATTGCTAGCTAAAGCAGGAGGAGAAACGGAAAATCAAATTTATCGCTTTACCAAAGGAGAAACTGACCTTTCTTTAAGATTTGATTTGACAGTTCCTCTTTCTAAGTATGTTGCGAAAAATTATGGAAATTTAAGTTTTCCTTTTAGAAGATATCAAATAGGAAAAGTGTATCGTGGGGAAAAAGCACAAAAAGGGAGATTTAGAGAGTTTTATCAATGTGATATTGATATTTTAGGAGATGGCAAGCTAGATATTATTCATGATGCAGAACTTCCAAGCATTATTTATACGATTTTTAAAGAGTTAGGATTTAATGATTTTACGATTTGTATTAATAATCGTAAAATATTAAATGGTTTATTTGAAAGCTTAGGCCAAAAGGATTGTTCGGTTGAGATATTAAGAATCATTGATAAAATTGAAAAAATAGGAAAAGAAAAAGTAGTAGAAGAATTAACTAAATTAGATGTTCAAAAAGAAAAGATTGAAACGATGATGGATTTTTTGGCAATAGATGGATCATCTAAGCAAAAGATTGAAAAGTTGGAGTCTTTAAAAATTGATAATGAAGTATATAATCAAGGAGTAGAAGAACTAAAAGAGGTAGTAAAATATATTCAACTATTTGGTGTGCCAGATACTAATTTTAAAATAGATTTAACAATTGCACGAGGTTTGGATTACTACACAGGAACAGTTTATGAGACTTTTTTAAATGACTACCGAGAGATTGGAAGCGTGTGTTCTGGTGGAAGGTATGAGAATTTGGCAGAATATTATACCAATAAGAAATTGCCTGGTGTTGGTGTTTCAATTGGTTTAACAAGATTGTTTTATAAATTAAATGAATTGAATTTAATTAAGATGCCACAAGAGTCAATTGCACAAGTATTGATTATTCCTATGGTGGAAAATTTGGAACAACCAATTAAATTGGCAACTGATTTGAGAAGTTTTGGTGTTCGTACAGAAATTTATTTGGGTGATAAGAAACTAAAGGCAAAATTTAAGTATGCAGATAAATTGAAGATTCCTTTTGTGATTGTTATTGGGGAAGATGAAGTGGCTACCAATCAAGTTAATGTAAAGAATATGCAAACAGGGGAAGAAAAGAAGGTTCTATTTGAGGCTGGTGAAATTTTAAATTACATAAAGTAATATAATTGAAAAGTTTTATAGAAAAAGGTTTATATTTTTTTGTTGCAATAATTCTAAGTTATTGTGATAAAAATGTATAAACTTTTATTTTAATTTAAGTAGACAGAAATGTATGGTGATTTCTTATTGACAAAAAAAGTTATGCTTTTTTGCTTGCCATAATTTGACTTTTTTCTCATAATATTGTATAATTATGTATACAGGTAGAATTATGCCTGTTTGTAAAAATTCGCTGCAAAAATTTGGGCAGCTTTATATATAGATAGTAGTTTTCATTTATAGGAGGGCTACAAAATTGACATAGATGTAACTGTAAAACATTAAGCAATATGCAAGTGCATTTGCTTATGCACATTGAAAAGAAAATATGGAGGAAAAAACCATGAAAAGAACAAAAAAAGTTTTGGGAATCGTAGCGATTACAGCAATTATAATTTCATTAACAGCAATTATAATTTCATTAGTTAGCTTAAGGAGCTGTTGTGAAAACAAAGAAGCAGAAAGAGTAAATCTTCTTCGGGGAATAACCATTGAATTAGACAATGATGCTGAAAAAGAAGATGAAAAAACATCTGAAAAGGAAGATGAAAAAGCATCTAAAAAGGAAGATGAAAAAGCATCTGAAAAGGAAGATGGAAAAACATCTGAAAAGGAAGATGGAAAAACATCTGAAAAGGAAGCCGAAAAAGAAACTGAAACACCAAAAGCACCAGAACCATCAAAAGCACTGGAACCAATAGAAACACCAAAAGATGATGAACAAGTAAGCAAAAAGAAAAACTTGAAAAAGACAGATATAATAGTAACAGTCTTTAAGAAAGTTCCATATACAGGAAAAAAAGTTAAGGCAGTGGAAGTGACTCTTAAGCCAAGAGTTACAGCCAATATAGAAATAGAATATAGACAGAATAAAAAGAAAGTTGGAAAGGCTGTAAATGTAGGAGAATATACAGTCATAGTGACAGCAAAGGGAACAGGAGAATATGAAGGTGTAATTAAAGTAGAGCGGAACTTTGAAATAACGCCAAAAAAACTTTCAAAAGAAGATGTCACAATTACTGGAGCAGAGAATCAGCTTTATGATGGCGAAACTAAAGATGTTTTGTCAAACTTAAAACTGTCTTTAAAAAAAGGTGTAACGGCTAAAGTAGTTTATGCAAATTGTTATGATGTAAATAAAAACCCCGTATTCAACATAACAAATGTGGGTGAGTATATTATCGAAATGACAGTAAGGGGGTATGGAAATTACACTGGAACAGTCGTGAAAGAAATAACGGTAAAGATTTTACCAAAACAGATCGAAGAAAAAGATATAGAAGCCATTATAGTTGAAGAAAATCTGATTTATAATGGCAACGAACAGGCTGTAATAAAAGATGTAAAGTTTCTTGACGGCGTAACAGGTAGCATTGAATCAATAAAATGTTATCAAAATGATATAGCAACAATTCCTGTAAAAGCAGGCGAATACATCGTGAGAGTGGCAATAAGAGGAACTGGCAATTACACAGGAAGTGTGGTAAAGGAAGTGACAGTAAAAATTTTGCCGAAAACACTCAAAGAAAGCGATGTAAAAACCATTGAAATCGAAGAAAATTTGATTTATAATGGAGAAGCACAAGCATTAGTCAAAGATGTACAATTAATTGACAATGTAACAGCCATAATAGAGTCAATTAATTGTTATCAAAATGGTGTAGAAACCATTCCAGTAAATGCTGGAGAATACATCGTGAGAGTGGCAATAAGAGGAACTGGCAATTACACAGGAAGTGTGGTAAAGGAAGTAACAGTAAAAATTTTGCCGAAAACACTCAAAGAAAGCGATGTAAAAACCATTGAAATCGAAGAAAATTTGATTTATAATGGTGCAGAAAAGAAAGTTATAAAAGATGTAAAAATGATTCATGGAGTAACAGCCATAATAGAGTCAATTAATTGTTATCAAAATGGTGTAGAAACCATTCCAGTAAATGCTGGAGAATACATCATGATAGTAACCATAAAAGGAACTGGCAATTACACAGGGACTGTAGAGGTAAAGAAAACTGTACAAATTGAAAAAGCTACTGTTGATCCTAAAGCAATTTCTGCAATGGTATTCAAAGGCAAAACTTTTGAGTACAATCCTCAACGATTCTATTCGATTTATGTAGAGAACATACCATCAGAGGTTTTGGAAGTTATCTATGAAGGTAATGAACAAAACGAAGAAGGTCGGTATGTAGTAATAGCAAAATTTGTAATGAATCCAAATTACAAGGAAATTCAGCCATTAACAGCTGAGATTATCATTATAAATAGCTCCTCGGAAAAACCAGGAGAAGGAGAGCAGGAAAAACCTGATGGAGACAAGGAAGATGAAAATCCTGACAACTCAGGTCAGGAAAATCCTGGAGAAGACAACAACCAGGGAGAAAACCCTGAGGACGGACCTCAGGAAGGAACTGACGGAGACGACAATCAGGGAGAGGAAAACCCTGAAGATGAGGAACAGGAAGGAGCTGATGGAGACAACAACCAGGGAGAAAACCCTGAAGACGAAGTCATGAAAGGACCTGAAGGAGAAGAAAACCCTGAAGACGAAGTCATGAAAGGACCTGAAGGAGAAGAAAACCCTGAAGACGAAATCATGAAAGGACCTGAAGGAGAGGAAAACCCTGCAGGCGAAATTCTGAGAATATCCGAAGAATGCAATCTTTTTGTGGAAGAAGAAGCTGGAAAACATTTGAAACCAGCATTCCTCCATATAGTTAAAGAAATTGGAAAAATTCGGATTTCTGAAAAAGAAAGAGGAATGAGCTGCCTTGCAGCTCATTTCTCTTTTTTTGTATAGGAAACTTTTTGCTTACCCAACTTGAAAAGAAAATTGAGAATTTTATTTATATTCACATAATTTATAAAAGTGACCAATATAAAATGTAATTTGTTTGAAATTAATACGAAATCTAATTACAAAATCAACACAAAAAAGACAAAAATATTGCAAAAATGTTGCAAAAATATTGCAATATTCCAAAAAAAGTAGTATAATAAAACTATATGGTGCATAAATAGATAACATAATGCATCATTTTAAGTATATTATTTTAAAATATAGGAGGAATAAAGGATGTCTAGTTTTATTCAAAAACAAAAGCAAAGAATTATCATTATGATGATAACCATGATAATGATGATTACTGGAACACCAGTTTTTATCTTAGCGGCAACTGATACACAAGCGCCAACAATTGCCACTAACGTAAGAGCCGGAAAAGTTAAAGCAGGTAGTGAAATCAGTTTCACTGTCACGGATGAAACAGGAATAAACAATATTTATTACATGTGGGATCGTAACATCGATGGCAGAAGTAGTAACGAAAAGGAACCAATCTACCTAGAAGAAGGGTATAAAACCTATACCTTTAAATTCACAGTGCCTAGTGAACTAGGGGTACATGAAATAAGTATAGCTGCTAAAGATGACAATGGAAATCTTAGCAAGTGGTTAGATGTACCATACTATGTAGTCGCTGAGGATGTGCCAGCAGACCATGTAGACACAGAAAAACCAAGATTCATCTGTAACACACCAGATGATTATCCATATGATAGTTCAACCATAGCACAAGGAAGAAAAATCAAAATCAGAATGGAAGACGAAAGTCAAATATATTGGTTAGCCTACAAATGGTCAAGAGAATATTCAAAGGATTATGTAACTGGTTCAACAGTTGTATATAGACCAGGAAACGAATTCGTATTCACAGCACCAGACGAAACAGGCGAATGGTATTTACAATACTATGCAGTAGATGGCGCAGACAATGTTTCAAAAGGAAATTGGACAAGATATTATATAGCAGACTTAGAAACACCAGTCGTAACATTAAATGGTTCAGAAACAATGGATATCAATCTAAACGATACCTTTGTTGACCCTGGAGCAAAATGGACAGACAATGTAGATGGAGAAGGAATAGTATATGCTAATGAAACATTAGACACAAGTAAAGTAGGACCACAAACATTAACCTATACTTATACTGATGCAGCAGGAAACGCATCTAATACCGTTTCAAGAGTTGTAACAGTAGTAGGACCAAGAATTACCTATGAATTAACCCCTCCAACTAAATTAAGTTACTTTGTAAATGAACCAATTGATTTAACAGGTGCAAAAGTAAAAGTAATCGGAAAAAGAGGAGAAGAATCCTATGTAGAGCCAACAGCAGAAATGTTTGATGGTTTTTCAACGAGCAAACCAGGATCTTATAGAGCATACTTTAAATATGAAACAGGACTAGCTCTATACAAATATAATGTAGTAGATTATATAACGAGAATTGCAGAAGTAGTACCACCAACTAAAACAACCTATGAATATGGAGAAGAACTTGACCTAACAGGTGGAAAACTAAAAATAGAAATGGCATCAGGAGAAATAAAAGAAGTAACCTTGACGCAGGACATGGTAACAGGATATGACAGTACAGTTTTAGGAGAACAAGACTTAAATATTCAATATGAAGGATTGAATGAATTCTTAACTATAACTGTCAATAAAAGAAATCTTACACAAGATAGTCTAACTGTAACTATGCCAGAAGACTTAATCTATAATGGAGAAGAAAAAGCAGTAACTGTAGTAGCTAAAAATGACGAAATTGCACAAGGAATTGGAAACATTACTGTAAAATATTATCCAATAGTAGATGGAGTAGAAGGAGAAGGAACTACAACAGCTCCAACTAATGTAGGAGAATATAAAGTAAAAGTAGACATTGCAGAAGGAAACTATTATGAAGCAATAAATGGCT
>Ga0224741_10248_pt1 | contig 10409 bp, 11 predicted proteins | sample LIM_E_Water_Pos_FD_161629 | JGI IMG/M metagenome (GOLD analysis project Ga0224741, IMG submission 161629) | Enriched cells from gastrointestinal tract of the lab mouse from Pacific Northwest National Laboratory (PNNL), Richland, Washington... | ecosystem: Host-associated > Mammals > Digestive... | reverse complement strand
TCACTGCTCTTTGTCGTACGTTTTTTAGCCGGCTTACTTTCTTCCATGCAGTTATTTTGTATGACAATGGAAAGGAAATTTTGTATTTTACCTGTTTTTACAAGAATTGTCCTCTGTTCTACGGGAAGCTTTTCACTTGCTTCAATGGCATTATCCAATCCATTGCCAAAAATAGTACTGATGTCAAGCGGCTCTATAAAATCCACGCCATTAAAGTCAACAGAAACCGATAAAGCAATCTGTTTTTCTCTGGCAAGCTCGGATTTCTCTCTCAGAATGATGTCAAGAATACCATTGCCCGTATGCACATAGTCCTCATACATTGCCACCTGTGCCTGCAGTTCCTCTATCATCTCGGCTGTTTCGGGAGAATTGATTTGCTGCTGTAAAATAAGCAGATGATTTTTCATATCATGGTAAACGGCACGTACCTTTTCTTCGTCTTTTTGTTTCGCCTGATAATAATCAAACTGCTTCTGAAGCTGTGCAATCTGCATCTTATCCTTTTGTTCCTGCTCCCGGAGATATAAGGTATTTCTCACATACAGAAAAAATACCATAAAAAACAATGGGTAAATCACTTCTACGATACAAGAAGAGATTTCCGACACCGTTCCCAGATTCAAATGCATAAAAGCATTTTTCATAAACATAAAGAATCCAGTTGCAAAAACAATAGTGAGGACAAGTGCATCTTTCCACATAAGCCGGTATTGATTTTTCCTGCATATTTTATAAACAACCAAAACAGTCAAAACCCTGATTGCCAACACCAAAAAATATGTTTCCCAGCTTAGAAAATACCTGCTGCCCACCCTGACGATCAAATCCTCATCCAAGATCAATGTAAAAACCAACGTGCTAATACTCTCAGGTATGACTGATACCACAAGAAAATATACTTCATAAGCAACAACACATTGATAGATACTGTCTTTATAAAATATCTTCAAAATGACAATCCCCATTATAATGAAGACAGGTATTTTGTATGCTCCCAATTCTGAACACCAGGTAAATGCATAAACACAAATAAAATAGGCGCCTAAAATGCACCATTTATATCCTGGAGAATGAAAACGGGACTTCTTGCAAAAACAGATACCAAAAACCAATAAACTGACCGACTCTGTAATCGTTGATAGAATATCTAAGCTTTGATACAGCCACATCATAGCATATTCCCCCAGTAATCCGTCAGTTTTACCATAAAATCCTTTCGCTTCGGCTGGCTGATGGGGATGCGCTTTCCTGTGGTCAGTATAAGTTCCAGTCCCTCAAGACTTTTCACAAAGGAAAGATTGACCACAAAACTTTTATGACAGCAGACGAATTGCGGCTGCTGTGAAAGCAGCGAAGATATTTCTTTCATAGTTTTATAAATAATCTGTTCCTGTCCGTCAAAATGCAACATAACATTGCGCTTGTTGGTTTCCGCATAGGACAGATTTTTATACAGCACCTTGTATTTCCCACTATCATTTGCAAAACTAAGATATGGCTCCTCTTTTCCCTGATAACGGGCAAAATAACGATCTAACTCCATTTTCAGCACATTATATTTAACAGGTTTTAAAAGATAATTAACCGCACTGTATTCATAACCTTTCCAAACATACTGTTTTAAAGAAGTTAAAAATACAAGCCCGACATTACTGTCCATCTTCCTGATTTCTTCCGCCGTTTTTAAGCCGTCCAGCTTTTCCATCTTGATATCCATAAAAATCAAGTCAAGATCGGGCTGATACTTTGCAAGCAGCTCACTTCCGTCAGCATAAGTCTGGCAACAAAATTCTACCCCGGTATCCGCAGCATATCTATCTAAATTTTCTTTTAATGTATGGATAAATATTTCTTCATCATCACAAATTGCTATCTTAAACATATCTGCAACCTCTTAAAAAATAATTCCATATAACAGTTTCCTGCCATCTAGCCTAGTATTATATAGAAAGGAACTCTTGAAGTCAATATTTGAGGTTTTTTGATTTTAAGCAAACACGCTGTTTTATATCTAAAAACAAAAAAGAGGAACATCCTATCGTAAGCATTTTCACATCGTTTCATAAGAAGTCACATCTCTGTAAAATACTATCTAAAATAAGCGTACCACTATCTCTAATGATACGCCTATCCCATTCAATTCCTAAGTGCCTGTTGCCTATATTTTATCCGCAAGGTGGGAACTACATAGACACGTTGATTGCGGGAAGCCTTTATTTTCCGTTTGTGTTCCCACACCCGATTCAACTACTACCGAAACATCAAAGTAGTTTTTTATGTGCTTATTTCGGATCCCGCTCCGCAGACCGGACATCTGACAATTCTCGAAAGGAGATGCGCTTTCGCGTCTTTGCCTCTATTTACATGTTCATATTTCTTTGCCTGTGCAATCAGCTTAACCTGTGCAGCCTGCCAGACATCTTCCGCAATAATAGCTTCATGCAATCCGTCTACCAGAATATAATTATCCTGTTCCACAAGATGATACTCGTTTCGTGTTCCATGGACTTTTTCTGTCTTTCTGCGTCCATAAGCAATTTTACCGCAATATACCGGATTTTTCAGAATAAGGCGTACTAAATGCGCATCAAAAAGAGGATTTTTCCCGTTCTGCCGCTGTATTTTATGAATGCTACAGTTTTCAAGATATTTTGCAACACCGTTAGCGCCAATATCTGTATATACGTACTGGTCAAAGATTACTCTGATAGCTTCTGCTTCTTCCTCGTTAATCTGAAGTTTGCCGTCTATCAGCTGATAACCATATGGCGCAAATCCGGCATTCCATCTTCCACGCAGATCAGATTTACGCCAAAGTCCTGCATAATCTGCAATGTAGAAAGTACGTCCGCCGCATTTCTGCCAAATCGAGACAGTTTAAAAACAAGAACAAAGGAAACACCGTCTGTCTGCATGGCTGTAGATACTCTTGTATATGTATAAACCTTTATTCTTCCTCTGTGCATATATTTTCCATTTTTCATTTTGATAACCACATTCTTTTATAAATCTACAAATTTTATTCTTTATCCGCCTTTTTACCCAGTATTTTTATCGAGTTCAAATAATCTTGTTCCACATCACTTAAAGTACGCTCTTTATATTTTTTATATTCTCCGGTTGCTTTTTCCACCGCCTGCTTATGCGTCACACATCCATTTCCTGACAATAATTGTTCGCCGCTCATTGTTAAAATCCGGTCTAAGTGCTTCGCCCAATCTTTCATGGTCATAGCCTGTTCCCGTTCTGCCTGACGTTCTGCAAAATCTAAATATCCCGACACAAGCTGCCCCATTGCACGAAGTTCTTTTTCATCCAGATAGTTTTTGGCAATGACGGCTTCCCGCAAAGTCGGCTGGTTTCCTGCAAACGTGGTAAGCCCCATAAATTCTTTTTCCGCATCTGCCCTTGTATAAATAACTTCCGCCGCAGTCTGCCCATGAATAGCATAATGAATTTTGTTCTGAACCTTCTGAAAAAACTGAATGGATATTTCCGCTTTCGGATCATAGTCAATGCTGGTAGCATAAATCTCCAGTACCTGCCTGTAAAATACCTTTTCGGAGGCACGAATGTCCCTAATCCGTTCAAGCAGTTCCTTAAAATATCCACCGCCGCCTAAATCTTTCAGACGTTCATCGTCCAGTGCAAAGCCTTTACGCATATACTCTTTCAAGATTCCGGTTGCCCATATTCTGAACTGTGTGCCGCGTTTTGATTTTACACGGTAGCCGACAGAGATGATTACATCGAGATTATAATAACAAATGCTGCGTTCTACCTGTCTGTTTCCTTCATTTTGAACTGTTGCAAAATATGCAACAGTTGCTTCCTGCACAAGTTCTTCTTCTGAATAAATATTTTTAATATGCCTTGAAATTGTTGATTTATCTCTCTGAAACAGTTCTGCCATTTGGTCAATAGACAGCCACACAGTATCCCCATCAAAAGTTGTTTCGATCTTAGACAAACCATCCTCTGTTGTATAGATTATAATATTTGAATTTCCCATTTCATCTCTGTAATCCATCCTCATCTCCTTGTACTTTCACTCAAATATGAGCAAGTATGTTTTTTTCAAATTTGGTTTAGACATTCTTATCAAGTTTATTATGCATTATACAATTGCTATTGGCAAGAAACATCTTTCCAGTCTTTTGTTGCCTTATTTTTTCTTCCGCATGATTGTCTACTGTTATATCAGGTAAATTTTCTATATCCAAATCTGACGCATATTTTTCAATTAAATTTGCCAGCATATCCGCCAGTCAGTTGTAAGCGCTCAATAACAGAGTGCCTTGATTAATAACAAAAGGCGAGGTATAATCCCCGCCCTTGAGTTTCTACTGTTTACATTCTTCCTGTACAGCCTGCGCCCATGGCATCAGTGCATCCAGGACATCCGGATAATTCTGCCAATCGGAATCGGGCATGTACATAAGAAGATATTCCAGATATGTGTATACGTTGAGTCCGTTTGCTTTTGCGGTTTCAACCAGACTATATACAGCAGCCGATGCTTTTGCTCCTTTCGGGGTGGCCCAAAAGAGCCGGTTTTTTCTGCCAACCGTAAACGGTCGGATGGCGTTTTCAGCTGCGTTATTCGATATGGAAAGTCTTCCGTCCAAGAGATAGTTTTCCATATATGGCTTTGGTTCTGCGCATAGGTGACTGCTTTTCCTAAAGCAGATCCCCGCAGGGGCTGTACTTTTTCAAGCCAGCACCAAAAAGCCTCAAGGACTGGTTTTTCCAGTTCCTGACGCTGCAGATATCTTGATTCAGCAGATACGCCTTTCAGGGACTCTTCGATTTTAAAGAGCTGATTACAATAATCCCGACCGATCTCAGCTGCTGTTAAGGGAGCACCCTCGGATTTCTTTGCCGGGATAGCCTCAACAAACTTTCTTCTCAGATGGGCCCGGCAGCCACATCTTGTGATGTCCTTCAGTTTGTTGCAGCCCTGATATCCATCCGAATGAACACAGCCCTTGAAATCTTTAAGGAATGTCACGGCATGTTCTGCGTTTCGGGATGGTTGATAATCATAGAGGATAATCGGCGCCCTGTCATCATTACCGGTTCGGTACAGCCACATATAAGATTTCGTCTGTGGCTTCTTACCGTCCTCTTTCAGGACTTGCACCGGTGTCTCGTCACAGTGGACGATATCCCGCTTAAGGAGCAGCTTCCGGAGATGTTGCGTAACAGGGATCAGGTAATCCTTTGCGCAGCGGATAATCCAGTTCGCCATAGCTGCCCGGCTTAAAGATATCCCAAGCTGTTCCCATTCCTTTTCCTGACGATAGAGCGGTGTCGAATTTACGTATTTCTGGTACATGACCTGTGCCACTGAGCTGGGAGAAGCCAGTGAATGGTTCATCAGAGAAGTTGGTGCAGGTGCTTTTTTGATAAAGCATTTGTCCGTATGCTTGCATTTCGGACACTCATAAGTCCATCTGACATAGCGTACAATACGTAACTGTGCGGGAATGTATTCCAGTTCTTCACGTACTGTTTCCTTTCCCAGAGGCTTCAAGGGTGTTCCGCACTGTTCACAGAACATTTCGTAATCAGATAATTCACATGGAACCTCACGAACCGGAAGATCTTTGATCAGTTCTTCCCGCCTGGTTTTAGAGTTGACTCGTTTATAGCCTTTCACATCACGGGTGATCGGTTCAGATGCAGATGGATCTGCTTCCACTTCAGCCTCATTAAATAAAGAAAGCTGCCCGGGGAACTCATTCTTTGGAGGCTTCTCACTGGAAGAACCAAACTTATCCTTACGGAGCAGCATGATCATTTCGGTGAGGCTGCTGACCTGATTCTGCAGGTCTTTTATGGTGTTTTCAAGGTGCATGATATACGCATCTTTTTCATTCATTTGTGGCTTTCCTCACCTGTTTTTGATGAGATAATTATACCACAAAATGCTGAAAAATCCAGTAAATACAAGGGCTCGCGGCACTTTTACTGTCAGCAAAAACTTGCTGGAAGAGCCGGTTTGATAGCACTTTTTTGTTTTATCTGGAGCCCCTCCATCAGCCAGCGGAATTCCTGCCAGGTGATCGGACGGCATTCGGATTGTGTCCCTGGCCATTGAAACCTTCCGCTTTCAAGACGCTTATAGAGAAGCACAAAACCATCGCCTTCCCAGAGAAGTGCTTTCAGTCGGTCACAACGTTTTCCACAGAACAGAAACAGCGCCGGCTGAAATGGATTCAGGTTGAATTGCTGCTCAACCACAGCCGCCAGTCCATCAATGGATTTGCGCATGTCTGTGTAACCGCAGGCCAGGCAGATTTCTCTTGCAATCGTGATGTCACCTGACATATGGATTTCAGAGCAAGAAGCACTGCCTCCACAGTCTGTTGAGCTGCACCGTTTTGTATTTCCAGTGTAGCGGAAGGAAGATGAATGATGACTGCCGCCTGGGTATTAGCCGTTGGGACCTGTACTTCCAGCTGTTTGAAGTGAGTTGACGATTCCATTTCAGAGGTAACAGAAAGATCCTGACAGGCGGCTTTTCTTACCTTGCGGAGCCAGTAATAATAAGCATGATGTGTAACACCATTTGCTTCACACCAGTCATCAACCCTCATGCCACTTGACTGGCAGTCTTGAATCAATCGGGTCCATTGCTCAAGCCGATACTGATTTTTCACTAAAGTAACTTGATCCATGAGAACTCCTTTCAAGTTAAATTGAAAAACTTGAAAAACTTCAACTTGATATTTGGAGTATTATCTCATGTAATTGACTATGAATGAAAGGCACTCTGTTATTGAGCGCTTACCCCTTATGAACGCAAAAAAGGACAGCTGCAAACTGTTACGTTCATAACTGCCCCCACGCTGTTTTGGTGCTCAAAAAATTACAAATTCTTTGTCAGTTTCTCCTGCTCTTTCATCCATAAGACTACATACAGGTGACAGGTCATTACACTGCCCACATCGGAATTGCACCGTCATTATATGACTGAATTTGCCTGAAAATGGATTGAAGCGAGCATATCATGGCGCACCTACATTGTGGCTACGCATATCCTCACGTCCTGTATGTACTGCAATATTCAGTTTTCATATCGTCTCTCATTTCATTTGCCTCGAATGTTATTCTAAATATTAAATATGCAAAAACCTTTCCTATTTACAAAAAATTTTTCTGTAAATCTGACAAGGACATCCGTCTCGGTTGTTCGGGGGCCACCTCTCTGATCTTTGGCTCCAGTGGATTTAACCCCATCATCAGGTAATGGAATTGTTCTTCCGTAAGATCCGCTGCTTCCTGTGTGGTTCTTGGCCAGGAAAGGCGTCCGTCTTCAAAACGCTTGTACAGGAGAAGAAAACCCGTACCCATCCACAACAATCCCTTGATCCTGTCCGAACGTCCGCCGCAAAATAAAAACAGAGTTCCTTTCTCAAAGGGATTCTGCTTATATTTATCACCGATGATCATGGTAAGGCCATCAATTCCCTTTCGGAGATCTACGGTTCCGCAGGCCAGTACGACACGGCGGATTTCAAATACATCCTCAAGCATATACCACCTCCTGCAGGAGCATCCTGAGAAGCGGCTCTGAAATATCTCCCGCTATTTCCAAAGTGATCCCGTTAACATGGATAGTGACCACCGCATTATCGGCTGCCGTGAGTTTTACTGGGACGGGTGCCGGGACATGAAATTCGGCAAATGATACTTCCGCCTGCGTTGTGACAGCAGGAAGCTGTATCTGCCCACAGGCCTCTCTGCGGAACTTGCGCTGCCAATAATAATAGGTCTTTTCTTTGATGCCATTGTCGGCAAGCCATTGTTTTGCGGAAACACTGGAAGGTCTTTGCTGACATTCGGTTATAATGCCTAGCCAGTTGGCCCGCCTTACATCGTGAGTTAATTGATCCATGATAGTTCGTCCTCCTCTAAAAAACTATTAGTTTTTTCGTGTTTTTTAGAGTGTCTCACATATATGCTGATTAGCCAAGGCGGGGGATTTGACCCTTACAGTGAAACACTTACACCTGGCATTCCAAAATGGAGCAAAACTCTGGTGTTTCCTACTAATCATTATAAAGAATTTAGTAAACAGATGAAATCTACCCCAAAATTAGGCGCTTACGGCTTTTTAAATGAAAACAGCTCGCTGATTAATTTTTCATTACCCATTTTATTGTTACCTTAATTTTGTTTCACTGATATATATTTTTATAAAAGAATACCCCCAAATCCTTGATGACTTGGAGGCATTCCATTACCTATTTTTACGCAAGTTCCAATTCTTTACCCTTAATAATAGCTTCTACCTCTTCTATATCCTTATTGATAGCAGACGCTATCTGTTCTGCCGTAAAGCCATTATTATACATCGTTATAATTATCTCTGCTTCAGCTGCAACCTTTCCAATCGCAATCCCTTTTTCCTCGATGCCCTGACTCAGATTACACATAACGCTCACATCCTTTCTCAAACTCTCCTCAATAGGTATATCGTATTCATTTCCAATGATATTTAGCTTCTCATCTATCGTAAGTTCTTTTGACAGCAACGCTCCAAGCAGACGATGTAACTCATATCTTTCATCATGCCCCGAAAGCTCCTCTGCTAACCCGATCATCACAATGTTCAGCAGATCCAGTTTTCCTTTCCACTCATAAGAACCAATCGCACTATCATTAGTAAATTTAACATGTACAATTCTTTATCATCAAATAATCATCTATTACAAGCAACTACTATTTCCTCATTCAAAATTCGTTATGATACTATTATTTTACTTATGCACTAATAGTTTTCCTTCCACATCACTTGCCGCATTTTCAAGTGTGATTAATGTAGAAGATATTATTTTTTCTTCACAAGATAAAAGTCTATATACGCCTTTATATTCCACTATTCTGTATCCTTTTCCTTTATAAAAAACTTTCGCATTAACGGGTATCTGTTTCCCTTCACTATCACAATAATTTGTATAATTAATTATCTTATTTTTTTCAAAATTAATCTGATGTATCTTATATGATTTATGCAATGCGCAATACATTAAGTATAAAACCGCTAATATCGCTTCTACTTTTACTTGAACCTGTAATCCATTTGCATATTCTATCCCTATATTTAAAGCATATGCAACAAAATACACTGTAAGAGCAAAGTCAAATAAAATGTCTATGTATGACAAATTCATCCAATGTTTCCCATCTTTAATTCTATATAAACTGCAGAAAGAAACACTATATACCATCCAACATATAAATACTACTATTCCAGATTTATGCAATATACCTCTCACATTTTCTTCCAGCAATGGGGCACATGGTAAATCTATATAAGCCAACAAGTTCCAATATGAATCACAAAACAATATAAATAAAATTATTACACAAGCTACATATCTAAGTATTCTCAATTTTCTTACAAATGGCTTATTCCCATTTAAAGTTCCTTTTAACAAATCAACAATTTTCTCCAACTTATTCTCCAATCATTAAGACGACTTTATTCTCATGTCATACTCCATTAATAATATTGTTTTATTTCTTCCACTCACTTTTATCTATAATTTAATTATTATGTCTTTTCTTCCTTAGCCTCTTCTTTTAAAAAATATTTATATAAAACATGCAGCTTCTCATAAATATCATATGCCTTTTTATATAAATCCTCATAATACAATTCATATACCGTATCATATGCTTTCATAAAATGATTATAATTCAACTTATCAGGTCCAACAATATCACTCTTAGAAAATGCATGAGCTTTCCCTGTATCAACAGCAAGAAAAAAAATGGCATTCAGCAAACATATGTCCGATAATAACTCATACATTGCCATTGGATATGCAGTCGTAATTTTACCAAATATGTTATCGCTATACTCCATATCTAATGTAAACATCAAGTATGAAGAAAAAGTTGAATTAAACGAGGCGTGTAGCGTCTCAGATAAAAATTTTCTACTGTTCTCTCGTCTTTTAAAATATTCTTTTTTACTCCTATTGGGATAATTTAATTCATCAAAAATTCTATTAATATATTTATCAGTCTTATTATTATTTATATTTTTTCTCCAAAAATCATTGTTATCATACATAACATTGGGATTACCATATTTTTGTGCAAAGTCTTTGTCAATTAAACATGCAAAAAATATTTCCATCATTTCTTGAAAAGGTCTATGGATACTTTTTACAGCATCCATTTGCCCTTGTTTCAATAGAGTTCTAATAGATAAAAGTTGACTGACTAATTTAGCAGTAATACTTGTGTACACAAACTCCTTCGATTTACAAATATAGTGCATTTCCACAATTACGGAAATACCTAAATCTAAAAGAGAAAAATAATCTTGAAGTTCTCTTTCTATAACTTTATTTAGTGCAGAATTGTTACTCTCTATTCTCTCTGCT
>Ga0224741_10246_pt1 | contig 10443 bp, 12 predicted proteins | sample LIM_E_Water_Pos_FD_161629 | JGI IMG/M metagenome (GOLD analysis project Ga0224741, IMG submission 161629) | Enriched cells from gastrointestinal tract of the lab mouse from Pacific Northwest National Laboratory (PNNL), Richland, Washington... | ecosystem: Host-associated > Mammals > Digestive... | reverse complement strand
GCAAACGCCTATATTATACACGTTTTTTTACGGTTCTGCAACTTAACATTGATAATGGTTTATCAGCGTCAGCCATACCGGACTTTCCAAAATTTTTTTGTCACTTTTCATACTGCCCGGACGTGTATATGATAGAGACAGGCAAAGGTGCGCACCAAAGCCTTTTATCTTGATCATAAGGAGGCGCAATGTGGCTCAAAAAAGCGAAGAAGAAATTAGAAATATCATACAGACCTACGGCAGCCTGCTTTACCGCACAGCCTTTGTGATTTTGGGCAATCCCCATGATGTGCAGGATGTTTTACAGGAAGTGCTTATCAAATACATGGAAAAGGCGCCCCCTTTTCATGACGCCGGACATGAAAAAGCCTGGCTCCTGAAAGTAAACGCCAATCTATGTAAAGACTATCTGCGTTTTAACAGACGCCATACCTATGTAAATCTCGAAGAAGTGGAAAATGTATGCGCGTCACCAGAGCAGATGGAAATTTTAAAGGAAGTCCTCTCCCTGCCTGCCCGGTGGAAGACGGTTCTTTTGCTCCACTATGTGGAAGGCTATCAGATCAAGGAGATCTCCCACATTACAGGACTTTCCGAAAGCGCCGTAAAGAAGCGTCTGCAAAGAGGCCGTGAAGCCTTAAAACGTAAACTTTCAAACTTAGATCTTTAAAAATCTATAAAATCAGGAGGTTTTGATATGCGTACAAATCATTTAAAAGACACCGTAAAAACAATCACCATGCCTAAAGAAATGCAGGATACGCTTCTGGACAACTGCTTAAATGCCAGACACTCCGGCAATATCCTGTTCCGCTATTCCAAACTGGCCGCCGCTTTTGTCATGGCGGTTATACTGACTGCCGTAGGCTCCACCTCCTACGCAGCCTATGACCTATATCAGGTGAAAAACCTGAAAGTATTTTTTGAAGCCGGCATCACACAGGAACGGATAGATGCCATCGGTCAGGAACTAAACAGTATCCCCGGAATTTATTCCGTCCGCTTTGTAAGCGCCGACGAGGCCTGGAGCGATTTTCAAAAAAATTTCTTTTCCGATATGGAGGAAGATTTTGCGGCATCTTTTACAGAAAATCCCCTTAAGGATTCCTTTAACTATGATGTGATCGTTGAGCTGAAGGCAGACACAAACGCTGTCAGAGACCAAATCGCTGCCCTTGACGGCGTAAGGCACATCACCGACTTAAAAGAAGAAAAATCCCAAAGATAGAAGGCAGACGCTGCCACGCTCCGCGAGACAGTTTATTGTAACAGAATGCCCCATGGCCGGCACATCCGCCGCCATGGGGTCATCCTTCTGTCATCAGCATAACACTGAGCCGGAATTCCCCATCTTCCAGCGCAATATCTATATCCCCGAAATATTTTTCCGCTACCCTGCGGATATTGGCCAGACCGTACCCGTGTCCGTCTGCTTTCTTCCTGGATGTTACCGGAAGCCCGCTCTGCCTGTCCCACTGTAAGTTCCCCGAAAAACTGTTACGGATCTCTATCATATAGGCGTTGTTTTGGCGATAGGAAGAAACTGATATCCGGGAGGTCTCTCTTGGCGGGGTATTCTCCAGCGCATTTTGCAGCGCATTATTTAAGATTACGCTGATATCAAAGGCATTGATGCAGGAATCCTCAGGATAGTAAAATTCCAATTGAAAATGAATTCCTTTTTTTTCCGCGGCATTTTTCATTTCCTGTAAAATCACATCGGTCACAGGGTTCCCGCTTTTGATCCCTCCTGCCGCCTGGAAAAGAGCCGCCTTTAATTCCCCGCTGTATGCCCCTGCCTCTTTCGTCTTATTCCCGGCATAAAGCCGCTCCAGGGTAAAAATATGATTGGCCATATCATGCTTCATGCTGCGGATATCCTGATACAGACTTTCCACCTGCCCGATGTGCTGCCGCATACTGTCGATCTGCGCCGCCAGCAGCTCACTGCGCAGATTTTCCTCCTGTTTTACCTTGATATTCTGATACAAGGTAATGACAACAATGACCGCAGCAGCGGACACTATATAATACAATAGGGAAAGTATTTCATAACTGCCGGAAATTTCCCCTGTCTGTATAATATAAAAGACGCGATAGTACCTCATAATCACGACCCCTGCCCATCCCATAACAGAGGGAACCGCCATCATGAGCAGCTCCTTTCCCGTCATATCTGCCTGTTTATATACATAAGCCTTTAAAATACACCATATTTCAAAAGCAAGAAGTGCAAACTCCATCCCCCGGTAAATGACGCACATCCCCAGAAAAAGCACATACCACAGCTCCGGATGTGCCACCATAAAATCCGTCTGCCCTGCAAAATTATATATGTTATCATATAGGATATCTGTTGTTGTTATTGCCAGCCAGTGCAGGGTAAAAAAGGTCAGGGAAAGAAATGCTTTCTGCCTGTAATTCTTCCGCTCTGCCCGGCACATTGCCCCAAAGGCCGCCAGACTTCCCATACCGTATGCAAAGAAATACCCCACCGGCATAAGATAAAGCAGGAGCATGGTCAGCACATACGCCCCGCCTGACCAGAATGCCCCCGCTGCATTTTCCATAAAAGGCCTTGCAAAACGGTAAAAACAATATCCCAGAAAAAGCAATTCCAATACCTGGGATACATGGGCGACTACTGTTTCACTTATTAGAGCCCCTTCCATCTTCTACGCCCTTTCTTTTTTCCTGATATGTTTCAGATAACTTTTGACGAAATCCCGGTAATTTTGTTTTGCCATAAGCGCCTGTCCTCTTTCCAGATAAATCACCGAGGCATCATACTTCCTGACAAAATCAAAATTCACAAGATAGGCTCTGTGGGAACGGTAAAAATTATCTCCCGCTTTTTCTTCCAGCTCCTTCATCCGCCCATAATATTCTATATCCGAGTCCACTGTATGGATAACCACTTTGCGGTCATACACCTCCGCATATATAATTTCTTCCCAGTCTGCCAATAGGTGCCTGCCCTTGGCAGATATGAGCAGGGGCGGCTGCTTTTTCTTTTTATCTGCTTCTTTCCTGCGTTTGCGGTCCGCAGACTCCGCTGCCGCATTTGCCAGCACCTCCACAAATTTCCCTTCGTCAAAAGGCTTCACCAGATAATGAAAGGCCCCCACGTCAAAGGCCTGAAACACATAATCCTCCAGGGCCGTCACAAAAATAATGACGGCCTCTTTATGATTCCTGCGAAAATCCCTTGCCGTCTCCATTCCATTTTTGCCCGGCATCTGAATATCCAGCAACACAATATCCGGCTGCCCCTCTGCCAGAAGCAGCTCATCCCCTGACTGGTATAAAGATATGGCTGCGTCAGGATAAAGCTCATGGAGCCTCCCCGCAAACATATCCCTGACTTCCTTCTCATCATCACATACCGCTATCCGCATCTTTCAGCTTCCTCCATACCCCTTTTTGTGTAAACGCTCCTGCTGCCAAATATTATATCGGAATCCATATTGATTATCATAAAGAAATGCTGTGAAACGGACTTTTTCTGCTGTAAAACAAAGGCCCTTCTACTGTCATATGATATACTGGTCTGCTTTCTCCTGCTGCCATCTGACCAAATCCTCCAGCGTGATATGATCCACCACCTGATTGACAGCCTGATTGATCTGCTCCCAGACCCTTACCGTCACACATCCCTGCCTGCGTTCACATTCCATGCTGTTTTCCCCCACACAGCTTACCGGGGCCAGGTCCCCTTCCGTAAGACGCAGGATCCTGCCCACTGTATACCAGGAAGGCTCTCTGCCCAGCAGATATCCTCCCTGCGCCCCCCGTATGCTCCTGACAAACCCTGCCTTATTCAGCATAGAAATGATCTGCTCCAGATATTTTTCGGAAATCTCCTGCCTTCTGGCTATATCTTTAAGGCTGACAGGTTGCCCTGTATTATAGACCGCCAGATCCAGCATCAGCCGCAAAGCATATCTTCCCTTTGTAGATATTTTCATACATGACCTCCAAATCCCTTTATCCCCTGCCTCCCTGGCAGGCCGTCTTACTTATTTTCTTTCCTTACCCGGCAGGGATTCCCATACGCTATCACATCATCCGGTATGTCTTTCGTGACAACGCTTCCTGCGCCAATCACAACATTATTCCCAATCGTTACGCCTGGCATAATGATTGCGCCTCCCCCAATCCATACATTGTCCCCAATGATTACGGGGGCTGTCTGGGTCTTACAAAAGGCAAAAGAACCGTCTTCTGCCGGCTTGCCAAATCTTTCAACTGCATTGGCCGGATGAAAGGCGGTATAGATCTGAACATTCGGGGCAATCAAAGCATTATCGCCAATCACAATTTTATTATCATCCAAAAAGGTACAGTTCATATTAACTTCACAGTTATTTCCAAAATAAATATTATTCCCATAATCTGCATAAAAAGGCGCCGTGATCCACAGATTTTTTCCCTGTCCGCCAAGAAGCTGGCGCAGAATACGCTCTTTTTCTTCTGCGTCAGCAGAATCTGTCCTGTTATAATCCCTGATCAAGTCCTTTGCCTTATGCCACTGGTCCAGCAATTCCGCATCACCGCAGTCATAAAGCAGCCCTGCCAGCATTTTTTCTCTCTCTGTCATGTTTATATCCTCCACTGATGGTCTATGGCACTTCACAATGCCTGTCCTGTGCTATAATATTTTATTATACTCTTGCGCCATATGATTCACAATGAAATCTTATGAACAATCTGGTTTTAAATTGTAAACAGCCTTCCATCAATGAACGAACAAACGCTGCCACGCTCCGCGAGACAGCTTATTGTAATAAATGCCTGTACAGGCACGGCGCCTGGCTCTGCCTGCGGGAATAAATATATAGTTGACAGTACTGGCTTTAGTGATTAGACTAATTTATGGAAATTTTATACAGACAGTAAGGCGCTGCCAAAAAGTTTTTCCACATACCGGCTTATACAGGAATGGAGGATCAGTTATGATAGAAATCAGACGTGCAAAAGAACAGGACATGGAGGGCATCAACAATTTATTGATGCAGGTGTGTCTGGTCCATCACAAGGGGCGTCCCGACTTATTTAAATACGGCGCCAAAAAATATACCGATGATCAGCTAAGAGCCATCATCCATGACAGCCAGCGGCCAATTTTTACCGCAGTGGATGAAAATGAAACTGTTTTAGGATATGCTTTCTGTATTTTCCAGCAGCATATCGACGACAATATCCTGACCGACATCAAAACATTATATATCGATGATTTATGCGTGGACGAAAATCTGAGAGGGCAGCACATCGGCCGCCGCCTTTATGAAGCCGTGCTCTCCTTTGCCAGAGAGCAGCATTGCTATAATGTGACATTAAATGTATGGAGCCTGAATGAACCTGCTATGAGATTTTACCAGTCCTGCGGACTGACGCCGCAGAAAGTGGGAATGGAAACCATCCTGTGAACAACAAACGCTGTCACGCTTTGCGAGACAGCTTATTGTAACAAACGCTGCCACGCTTTGCAAGACAGCTTATTGTAACCAAAAGGGCGCGCTTCCTATGACGGAAGCGCACGGCGGCAGCAGGCAGCCTTCCTTAATATCCATACCTTTTTCTACATTTTAAAAACATGAAGGCTGACAAAGCAAGGGCCATCAGCTCCGCTGCCGGTGTAGCCAGCCATATACCGTTTACGCCAAAGAGCAGAGGAAGCACGATCATGGTGACCAGCATAAATACAAAGGATCTGGAAAATGCAAGGACAGCCGAAACGATCCCGTTAGATAATGCGGTAAACATTCCACTGGCAAAAATATTAAATCCAATAAAAAACAATGCGATCGTACATATCCGGTTCCCTGTTACCGCCAGCCCATGAACCGGATTATCCGGCCGGGCAAATACTGACACCAGCGGTCTTGTCAGCAGAAAGGAAGCTGCAACTGTGACCACGGAAATACATGCAATCACCTTAAAACTCACTGCAACCAGTTTTTTCAGTTTTTCATGATTTTGTTCCCCATAGTAAAAACTCATCATGGGCGCAACACCATAAGAATATCCCGTGTAAAGGGAGCTGGCAAACATCAGCACATACATGATGATGGTCACAGCCGCAACCCCATCCTCCCCCACGTAATGGAGCATTGTCCAGTTAAACATCATTGTGATGATTCCTGTAACAAGCGCCGTCGCCATTTCCGAACATCCGTTCGTCGCCGCATTGGAAAGAACTTTGAACCGGAATACTGGTCTTTTATAATGCAGCAGACTCTTTTTCCGGCCAAAAACAAACAGACCGGCAACTGCCGTCACAGAATATCCAAGCCCTGTTGCAACTGCTGCACCGCTGATCCCCATGCCAAGCCCTGCAATAAACACATAGTCAAGGACCATATTTAATACGCCGCCTGTTACAGAGCAGATCAGGGAAAGGGCCGCCTTTTCGCTGGCGATCATATAGAGTGTGAAATTATTCATCAGAAGAATCGGCACCGTAAACGCCAGATAACGGCTTAAATATTCCACACAGTATCCTTCTACATCCGCAGAAAGGTTCATTCCGGCAAAAATATGATCCATGGCCAGATAGCCGGCCGCACACATCATAATCCCCACAACAACATTTACCAGGATCAAAAAGGTAAAATCTTCCTTTGCCTCATCCGTTTTCTGTTCCCCCATCTTTTTCATGATGACCGCACTTCCTCCCGTGGCAAGCATGGTAGAAATTGCTGTTACAAGCTGGATAACAGGTGCTGTCAGATTGATGGCCGAAAGGGCATTGGTACCGATCAGATTTGATACAAACAGACCGTCAACCATTGTATAAAAAGACATAAATACCGTCATGGCAATGGTTGGCACGGCAAATTTCAATATATTTTTCAGTGTTACGGGTTTCTCATATACATTTTGGTTTTCCATAAAGTTTTCCTCCAATTACCTTGTGTTTTTTCCTGCATATTGTTGTTACCTGTCTTTCTACCTCATTCTAAACCGTACAGTAACAGTACGGTCAATACCTATTTTTATTTTTTCCCAAACGCTGCCACGCTTCGTGAACCGGCTTATTGTATGAAAAACGGGGGCATCACCTGCGTGACACCCCCGCTGAATTTGAAAATTATGCGGAACCTTTATTCCATTTCTTCCTGTATCTGCTTTTCGCAGGAGCGCATTGCGAGAATGGTCTTTTCAAATAGCTCATTTAAGTCCCATCCCAAAGCTTCCGCCCCTTTCGTGATCACGTCACGGGAGCATCCTGCGGCAAACTTTTTATCCTTAAATTTCTTCTTTACGCTGGAAGCTTCCATATCCATCACACTTTTGGAAGGACGCATGAGAGCCGCCGCGCCGATAAGCCCGGTAAGTTCGTCCACTGCAAACAGTACTTTTTCCATCTCATGAATGGGCTCAACATCACAGCAGAGTCCATAACCATGAGAGCAGACAGAATGGATCATATCCTCTGATACACCGCCTGCCCTTAACAGTTCTGGGGCTTTCACACAGTGCTGCTCCGGGTATAATTCAAAGTCAATGTCATGCAAAAGCCCGGTAATTGCCCAATAATCCGCCTCACTTCCATATCCCAGCTCACCGGCATACCAGCCCATGACACCTTCCACCGTAAGTGCATGCTGGATGTGAAAAGGCTCCTTATTATATTTTTTTAATAGCGCAAGGGCTTCTTCCCTTGTCAGATTGTTTTCCATTGTATCCTTCGTATCCTCCGTTTCCTCTTTTGCCATCTGTTTTTTAATCATGACGTTCCGGCTATCCTTTCAGCCCTCTTGACTGGCGGTCCATATCTTCCACCACGATATCATAAATTTCCCCAAGGGAGGAACAGTACTCCAGTACTTTCCACGGCTCATTGGTATGGAAATGAATTTTAATCAATTCCTCATCTCCCACCGCCAGCAGACAGTCTCCCTTGAAATTTTCCGTAAAATATTCGGAAATCTCATCCTCGTCCAAGTCTTCCCCTTCAATCAATAATTGTGTGTCATACTTAAATTCCAGCATAATTGCCCTCCTTTAAAGCCATCCGGTTCCCATGGTTTCCTATCTTGTTTCTGTCCACTATTATATCCAATTTTGCATCCTTCTGTAAAGAACTTATGGGAACTGCTTTGGAAAAAGGATTTCCGCAAAAATATCAGCAGATAGCATGCAGGGACTTAAACGTCTGGACAATGATCTCCACATATTTTTCAATATTTTCCTCCAGAAGTTTCCAGTCGTATTCCTGACAGGGAAATATCCCTTTGTTCCGCGTGACATTTTTTACAGGAAGGGAAATCCCTGTATTCCACTTGGAATTGTAAGGAACCATTTTAAACTGAATGGTGTCAAGGGCATTGGCAATGGTATCGTTTACCATGGCCTTGTAGTTTTCAAGAGCACCGTTTCCACCGCCTCCGTGGGAAACGATACCTGCCAGTGTACCGTAAATTTCTGACCGGTATTTATGGTCCTGCCACCAGTGCAGGAAAGTAATCTGCTCCATTTTTTCAAGGAGCATGCACAGCTTTGCAGGAATTGGTGCATAGTGGGGGGAGACGAAAAACACATAGTCGGCAGTCAGTAATTCCTCGTAAATGCAGTTAAAATTCGTATCCTGCACGCATCTTTTCCCCTCATAGCACTGGCCGCATCCCGTACAGGGATTCAGCGCACTCTTGCGCAAATCTATGATTTTACATAAGATATTCTTTTCATGAAGCACACCGGCAATCAGCTTACAGATACGGTAGGTGGTACTGTTTTTCTGACTTTCCATGATGTTTGATGCCGATATGCATACCGCTTTTTGCTCCTTCATCTCTACTTACTCCCTATTTTCTAAAGTTTGCTCTTAAATGATAGATAAAAGAACGCCTTTTGGCGTTCTAATACCCCAGATCCCTTTCAATGATGGTGCCGTCCATGGCATTGATGGTCAGCCTGCTTGCATAGGAAGTATTATTGACCACTGCCTCCTTCCCCTCCGGGTAAAAAATTTCCGTGCCGAAGAAATCCCAGACCGGAATCATTTCCCCCTCCATGGGATTGCCTTTTTCAAACACCCGCATGTATCCCAGCCGTACTTCATCAATCAAAAAATCCAGTTTCATATTCTCACCGCCGTCATAAATATCCTCATATTTTTTCAGCGCCATTTCCTCAAAAATACCCTGTATTTCCGAAAAAGGAAGCAAAAATACATATTCGTCAGACACCTTTTCCACCTGATAGGGATTCGTCCAGTTAAAGCTTGCCAAACCTTCTTTGTCATACACCAGTTCCAGCCGTTCATAGGGCCATGGGACTGTGTCATCATTTTCCAGCGACGTACCTTCACTTGCCGTATAGGTTACCGGTATTCCATCGATCACCCGTGTGAAGTTAAAGGCATACCCTACCGCATCCGTGTGCACGTCCCCTTTTATTTCCTCCACCGAAACTGCCTGCACATATTCTTCCCCGGATATGGCAAAGTCTGTAAATCCCATGGCCTCAACAGCCTCCTGTGCCCTTTGGCGCACCGATTCTATATTGATTTCTGCCGCCTGCGCCATTCCCTCCTGCTGGTCATAAAAATTATAAAAATTGCTGTTTACTCTGTTGCATCTTATTTGAAAACTGATCCACCGCCAGGTATCGGACAGATTATTGTCCAAATAGACAAAAAAATCCTCCCCATCCACGGTGGCATTACCGCCTAAAAAATTTTCACCTTCCTTTGTCCCGTCATAGGACACAATCTCCGGCACTTCTGTCAGGATGGCTTCCTTAGGAGCTCCTTTTGCAAGGGCTCTCCAATTGTTTATCTGGGCATCATAGTTCACTTCCTTGCCGCTTGCTGCCCCGCTCTTTTCAGACTCGGCTCTCTGCTTTTCCAGCAGGGCAATGGTATTTTCCACTTCTTCCAGCGTAAATCCATTGGACTGGGCCATTTCTTCATAATCCCTGTCCCAGAGAGAGGCACCTTTTAAAAGGACTTCGTTTACCCTGTCATAGTCCTCCTGGTTAAATACCCGGCTGGTCACTTTATAGGTTTTAAACCCATCCGCTTTGGGAATCACCACAGCGGCATCTACTTTAATGGACACGATTCCACTGTCCCCTTCCCACGTATAGCGCTCCGGCGCCTGCACCAGCTCTGCAATTGTCCCTTCTGTCACCTGCTGGACGTCTGTATTTGCTCCACCCTCTCCTGTCTGCCGCAAATCCTCCTGTCTTGGAACCACGATCTCCTCCTGTGTATGCATATCGCTGGCACATCCAGCCGTCGTGATTACCATACCCGCCGCTATGCACCATGCTGCCATTTTTATTTCTTTCATGTGCTCCCTCATTTCTGTCCTGTATTTATACTCTGATCTGTCTGCTTTTCTTCAAAAATGACCGAAACCTTCGTGCCCTCTCCCACTTTGCTTTCTATCAGGATCTGCACCCCGTGAAGCTGGGCAATCATGCTGCACAGGG
>Ga0224741_10245_pt1 | contig 10454 bp, 6 predicted proteins | sample LIM_E_Water_Pos_FD_161629 | JGI IMG/M metagenome (GOLD analysis project Ga0224741, IMG submission 161629) | Enriched cells from gastrointestinal tract of the lab mouse from Pacific Northwest National Laboratory (PNNL), Richland, Washington... | ecosystem: Host-associated > Mammals > Digestive... | reverse complement strand
TTTAATGATGTTGTCATTTCCGGCAAAAGCTTCCTCCCCGATAGACTGAACGCCTGCAGGAATAGACACGACTTCCGCCGTGCCTGTATATTTTAATAATTTACTTCCTTCCATCTGAAAATCAGATGCAATCGCTACTGCTTCCACATCTGATACTGGTACCTGGGTGACTGCTATTGCTGTAAGCAATAGCAGTACACTCAGAGATTTTGCAATTCTTCTATTCATAGGAACTTCTCTCTATGCCTTCTTAGTTTGAACCACTACCTTGTCACGCTTAAAGAATAATATCAGCGCGATAGATGCCATACCAAGGGATAAGAACCACTTGGGATGTATCGGGTCTCCGGTTTTAGGTGTCATATCCGTGGTCCCTTCCGTCAGATTTGCGGTGTCTACATAAATCACGTAAGGTGAGAAATGTGTTGCCGTAAAGTTGATGCAGGGCACTCCATCTACTGTAGTAAATTTCACATCCAAATCTTCTAATTGCGCATTTGCAACTGCCGCTGCCTTATTATTACCTGCATATTGCACCAATTCATCAGGTATAGGCAGTGTAAGATTAACAGAGATACCTGTTGTATCTGCAATTTTGGTTCTTCCAGTAGAATCATACAGGCTAATATCCATAGCTGTATATTTAATTCTGCTTAAATCACCATATCTTGCCTGTAATGCCGCAATAACAGCATCCGTAGCGGCCTGATCCTCTGTAACCTTAATAACAAAATTATCTGTTGCGCCGTTTACGGTAGCTCCTGCCACATCTGTATTAGAGATTCCGGGCCTGTCAACTTCAACTCTCGTACCATTATTGGAAGTAGCACCATTACTGCTACTGCCATTTCCTCTTCCGCCTCCTGTACCTCCAGTTGTACTCGAAGCACCTCCCGGCTTATAAGTTGCTGTAATTGCAACATTCGCTGCCGGCATAGTAAAGGTCGTAGATGCGGCATTAGGGTCTGCAAACCCTACTCCTGCCGTAGACGATGTCCAACGGTCAAACACTTGCCCTTCTCCCATAAAGTATGCATTAATTGCTACAATTGCACCTGCCGGATATGTCCCGCTTCCGCTTCCTCCTGAAACAGTCACAGTATACCTTACGCGTCCATCACCATTTAAAGGAGTTGCTGTAGGTGTTGCCCCTGGTGTTCCTGTAGGTTTCGATGTTGCATTAGGATCTTTTGTTGCATTGGGATCTCCGGATCCTCCTGGACTTGCAGATGATCCCGGTGAAGGACTTACATTAGTTGCTGGCTCATAATACGCCCAAATTTCCATATCCTTCTCTACTTTAGAGAAATCAGCAGGCCGCCATCCAATAAAGTCATAGCCCGGTACTTCTGGCGGAATCGGTGCTCTCGCTCTATCCCCGTGACTTACCATCTGAGTATCTAATTCTTTTCCATCCCTGTCAAAAAATGTTACCTTATGTCTGCTTGCATCACCAGAGTTATCATCATATACGGCAATTATAGTCAAATCTGACTGAACATTAGTATAATCATGTGACCAGCCCTTAAAGGTAAATCCTTCACGGGTAGGTTCTTTCTCTGGTGGCTCAGCGCTTCTTCCCTCTTCCACATATTGGGGTTCACGTAACTCTGTTCCGTCCCAGTCAAAGAATCTGACTTCAAATCCTTCCTCAATAATTTCAATATTAATATCATAATATTCCGCATAATCATACGCAGATGTATTCGGATAGGTAGCAATCGTTGCGCCGCCCTCTGAACCATGTTCAAAAGCATCACTGACAATATGCACTTCCTTACCGGGAATCCGTACTGTTACAAGTTCAATTTCTTTAAATGCACCACCCTCAATACGATTAACAGTTATAGGAAGCTTTACTTCACGAAGCTTATCACAATTTTTAAAACAATCTTTAGGAATGACCTTTAATTGGTTTGTATCTTCCAAAAAGACTCTGCTTATATAATCGCAATCTTCAAATGCGCCGGCTTCAATACTGCTTACCTTCTTAAGGTTCGGGTCAGTTTCTGATGAAATTAAGGAACTGCTTCCGTTATTGCCTCTGGAAGGCAGGCACTCCTTAATTGTATATGTTTCATCTGCATTGACCGTGTAAATGATTCTGTTATCTGCTATAAATTTATCATTTCCTGTTACTTTATCAATAACATCACATCCACGGAATGGTGCTTTCCCCATAGATTCACAGGCCGGGCCAATATCAACTTTCTCCAGTCTCTCGCAACTGTCAAAAGCATAATCCGGCAAAGCTTTTACATCTGTAAGTGTAACGCTTAGTATACGGTCATTTCCCTGTACTTTCTTTTCGAATACTTCTGCTTCCGGATTACCATCCTCGTAATCCTTAATGACTCCACTGAATAATCCTGGAACTGCACCGCTTACATTCTGCTTATCCGTACACATGATACGGCTTTCATACCCCTCAGAACCTACTCCAAAATACGCAGCAACATTTCTTGCGTTATCTGTTGATTTGAAAAATGCCGGTGCGTCTATTGATGTGACACCTGCGGGTACTACTATATTCTGGCAGGCATCAACCCATGCAAGTTCTTCTTCTGTAGGTGTATCAAAATCTCCTCTATGGTTGGGTCTTTCATAGTTTTCAAGAACACTGTAAGGATATTTGTCATAAAAAGCCTTTAAATCATCTCCTAAATCAGCTTTATTAGCTTCTACAAACTTTTTGTCAATCCATGGTCCATAATAATTACTTTCATACAATGCTTCAATAGTTGACGGAGGCTCTATTGTAGCACCTTCTCCTGCCGCTTTGATTTCCTGCCATTTCGTCTTAAATTCATCTCTTTCTCTATCGTGCTCATGGTTATCACTTCCATATACCCTATAGTAATAACTCTCCATACTCTTACAATAGTCTGCATTGTTTTCATCGAGTTTCGCATATTTAGGGTAATCAAGCAGCGTAATTTCATTGGTGGCATTATCACGCATAACGGTTAGGAAATTTGGTGATAAACTCTTATAGCAAATCCGCTTGCCATGCTCATCAATCTTTCCTAAATCTCCCATTGCAAATTCAAAGGGCTCATATCCCGGCTCAATTTTTCCATGGAAAGTAAGCTTTTCACTTTCTGTTTTAAAGGCATCAACGCCAATTGTAACCTTCTCAGCCCGGAATGTAACGTCAACAAGCTTTGTACAGTTAGCAAACGCTCTTGCACCAATGCTTGTAACGGAATTACCTATATCCACTTTCGTTAATTTAGGCAATCCTTCAAATACAGAATCATCCAGTTTTTCTATGGAATTATCTTCAATCACAATCTGCTCAATTGTATTTCTGGTTTCTTCATCTGAAAAACAGCCATTTCCAATCTGTTTGATCTGGTAAGTTCCCACTTTCCCCGGAATCACTAAAACTGGATCGATCTTATCCAGGTCTGCACCCTCCACCAGTTTACATGAAGACAGTTCACCAAACTTTACGCCGCCTTCTTCACCTATTTTCTTTACCTGCCAGAGATATGTGCCATTACTAACCTCATAACATTCATTTCCATTTGTATCAATATACATATATGGTACAACATTTGATACTCTTGTAATTGCCTGCCATGTGGATCTTCTGGGTAACGCAGTTTCCCTTGCACTATTTGCCTCCGGCCCGTGTACTTCAAATTCCGGATTTATCACATCTAAAAACAATAAACAGTAATCACTTGCGTTCGCAGTAGTGACATTTCCGTCCTTATCAGCTATCGCTACAGGATGATCTTTTTCATAATCTGCATATGCATTTTGGACACTGCCTTTTCCCATATTGAAATCCACATATGCCAGGTTAATGCACCCCTTAAACATGCCGGAAGGAACGTAAACCTTAGAAGATCCGCCATACTGGAATGGGAACTTTACAGATGAAAGGTTGGTTCTTCCAGCAAAAAGTAAATCCCCTAATTCTCCTAACTCTGCAAACAAATCTCCATTTTTTGTCTGTGGATTTTTCCCACTCTGGTCTACCATACGTTCAGGAAGAACAGCTTCTGTCCATCCTCCCATAGGCGAAGATGTCAAAGCAAACACACCTTCCCCCATTCCACGGATCGATGAGCCAAGCATTGTCACTTCCTGCAATGCTACATCTTCAAAAAAGGCATAATCATCTATTACACAATCATTCGAAATCTTTGTAAAATCCACTTTGGACAAACGCTGGCAAAAAGCAAATGCGCCATAACCAATTTGCTCAAGTCCTCCAGGCATTACGATCTCCGATATATTCGTCTGGTAAAAACATTCAGCGCCTATACTTTTGGTAGGGCTTTCAATCTTCACAGTTGAAAGATTATAACAGTTCTTAAAAGCCCTGCCACCAATACTTTCAACATTCTGTATATCGATTCCTGAGATAGAAGAATTTGCAAAAGCCTCCTTACCAATATATTTGATGTTCCCTCCAACTGTCAATTGCCCTACATTTCCCACACCATAAAAAGTACGATCTGCTATTGCGAGAATTGGTGCCACCGCATCAGAGTCTTCATAGAATCCTTCCTGGTCAGTTCGGTCAAAAGGCTTTTGTGCTTTCGCCATAAGAACATCCCGCACAGTCCCCGATCCTGTTCCATCATCCAGAATCCTTACAGTTTCTAATGTATATGGCCCATATTGATTTGGCAGCTTTAATTGAACCTGACAATAGAAATTCTCTTTTTCTTCTTCTGAAAAATCAGTATTAGGATTTACTGTAACATTCCCGGGTATAGGAGTATTTGCCTGTTGGGCAGGCGAAAGCGCATAATAAGCTGAAAAAGGATTAAATGCTGTCGGGCTATAACTTAAAAACCATCGTATATTGGCGTCAGCAACACCAGTATTCCGATAAGACTCATAATCACTGTATGTTACCGTATGGCTCGCTGCCTTTCCATCCTTTTCATCCTCAAACCATTTTTCATAATCCTCACGGGTCGTAGACCAATAACCAGTAGTAACAAAAGTAGGAACCGACACCAACTCACTTAAGTATGTACTGTTATAACCACAAATAACTGTTCCATTTGCCCCTTTAGGAATTTCATAATATTTAAACTGCCAGTCCATTATCCATGAGCCATTTAGGTTCTTTACAAAAAGTGACTTTTTAATGTTATCAGCGAGAATTACGCTACTATCAGTAATATTGCTATTCCTATTAATATCTGCCTCATATTTAGCCGCTTTCTTTTGTGACATATCACCAGAATCATAGTCTGCTCCCTCTGGTAATACATATCCTTCTTCTTTTAGCCGGGGATCATAATTTATTGCTGCTCTTGTATCCACTAACTCTGTATCGTCTGCTTTTAGCGACTCTGCTTCTAATGGCTGCACAGGTATAGCTGCCACCACAATGGCAGAAATCATAAGCAGTGCACCTGCCGTCTTTCTTATCTGCCGCCTCAATTTTAAATTTTTCTTTTTTGCTTTTTTTACTTTTGTCATCAAAGTTCTCCTTTTGCTGCCTTAATTCCTAACAGCCACATTTCTGACTAATATAAATAATTATGAAATCTTTTACGAGATTTTCTTTGCTACAACTACAAAACGACCGTCCTCCTGAGAATTATCACAAGTGGACAAAGTAAGCAGACTGTCTCCGTATGATGCTGTAACGCCTGTCGCATATAAGGACATCTTTTCCATTTCCTTCATATAGGAATCAAATTCCATTTGTGAATTGGCATTGATAAACTGATAGTATTTAAATACCATATCATTTTCATTAAATACCTGGGAACGGAATACATACATCACTTCATAAGTCCCCTTTTCATATATTGTATCAAACTGAATAGTCCTATGTTCTTCATAATAGCTCTCTTTTGCATATTTCTGAAGCTGCCCAAACATCTTTCCTGATTTCATGTGATGTCCATACAAAATCAGATTTGTAGATCTTGGATAAATGCTTCCGGCACTATCTAAGAAAATACTTCCATTTTTATCGTACTCCTGATTAAAATTATGGTCAAGATAGTATTCATTATTGCTGGTCTGCATCACAGGATAGTCAATTATTGTATCGTCAATTTTAAGCCATCCAATTAGCTTTTTATTTTTTTGATATAATGCCTGATACTCTGGAAGAATATCTGGCAGCTCATTATCTGTCTTATGTACCACTACTGCATTTTCCAACGGCTGGTATCGGTAACTGTTCTCCTTCAATTCTGCCAACGCCTCATAGCTCATACTTGTTCTGGCACTAAAAAAATAATAAACACCAAAATAAGCAAAACATCCAACCGCCACCAGCGATGCCAGCACCACAATAAGTTTTCTGTGCTTTTCCTGTTTCTTCAGTTCATCCAGTATCTGCTTCTGCATTTCCTTATCGTAATCTTCCAGCCGGACATTCTTTGCCGCCTTCGCTTCCACTTTCTTTTGTTTCGGGGCTTTACCGGATTGCGCGCCCTTTTTCTTTTTAGGGGGGCTTCCTGCATTTTCCGCTGTGATTCCCTGCTTTTTCAGATTTTCAATTTTTTCATATATCCCGTCGTCAAAGTCGTTTCCCACCGGAGTCTCGAAGCGGTAACTGCCACTCTTAAGTTCGCCAAACAGCTTATATAACTGTTTCGGATCGTTCAGATTCACTTTCGACTTAATGGCCTCTATCTTCTTCTGATCCCGTAATGCCGCCTCGTAATCCGCACGGGTGCGGAAACGTCTTCCTGCAACCGTAAGGTCATTTGCCGCCATGCGCACTTCTCCTTTATCGCATATATGTTTTATTTTACTATATATTGAAATTAATTCAAGCTTTTTATCCAGATATTGCAGGAAATATTTTCCCGCTCCTGCAGACCGGCCCATACTTTTATTGGAACAGAAGTTCAGCACAGGAGAACTTAAGTGCCGCACAAATCTAATATTTACGGCGTTTTCCAACTAGTATATTTTATGCCTCATTTTATATTCCTGCAAATCATTTTTCTTTATATAGGAATTATTTCCTATATAATATGCCCTGTGGGGATAATCTGAAAATTGTTTTACGGCAAAAATTTTCCTATTGGAAATACGATAAATATACATGATCCTGACCAGAACATGTTTGAAAATTCATCCCGGCAAATGCACAAAAAAGGGCCGTTTTTTACTGATTCAATAAAAACCGCCCCTCCTGCTATAAATATATGTCTTAGTTATTTTACTTTCTCTCCCATTACTATTTGTCAGCCTGTGCACACCGCAAGTACTCTTTTTAGGGGAATATCCGTCCACTCTGCTATCTCCTCCGGTGTTTTTCCTTTACGGAACATATTTAAAATAATCTCATTATGTCCCTGCTTTATTCCTTTCTCCATCCCCGCTTTAATGCCATCCGCTTTCCCTTCTGCCTTTGCTTCCTTTTCCCAATCTCTCATTACTTTGCACATGTTGTACCTCCCTGCTTCCTGATATTCTTCTTTGCACCCCATTACCCATTTATTATTGCTCATTATACTGATCATCTCAAAAGTTTCTCCATCCAGACGACTCATTCTCTCCTCATTATCCCTGCTGTATTTTTTCAGGGCTTCCTTGCCTGCACTGCATGATTCCTATCAGTTCTCTCAATCCTGTTTCAAATTTATTGCCGTCAAGTTCTTGTACTGTGACCAGATTCATTTTATAATCAGCTATGTAATTCACAAACTTCTTATTTTCTTTATTAAAGTCTAACATATCATACCTGACTTCCGACGTTTTTCTCAAAACCTAGTACTCTAAGAACTGTATTGAGTAGCTGTTGGGATTTTCTTATTGATAATTTTGGAATTTTTAAGCGGTGTACGGAAATTAATTTCCATACACCTTATATACTTTTGGGCACTATTTTTCCCATCGCTTTAATAAGTCTGATTTAAATACGGAAGCAACCGTATCCCTGTATCCTCCGCTTAAAGGGCTGCGCCCATCTTCGCGGACAAAATAGGAAATGACATCATATTCGGTTATGTCATTTAAAGATTCCCTGCCACGGTTCTGCATAGCCAGAAGAAAACTGGATGCACTAAAAGCAGTCCTGTAGAGGGTGGATTCCTTTAATCCCCGCTTTGCCCCGGAGTCTTTATAAATATCTATCACTTCACGGAAGGCAGGGTTGAGCTGCCAGTAAGAACCACGCTCTGCTGGTGTTTCTGCACACACGCCGGCAGGATACCTGCCGTAAAGGTCGAATTCTTCCAGGGTTCTGTATACCCGCCGATAGGTTATCTGCATATCCCGGGATTTTGTCCGGCTTATCCGTATACGGCAGGCCTCCCCATAAGATTGGACGTTTTCCCTGTCCTGGTTACGAACCAGCCAGTTAATCTCCGTTTCCAGCCGTGTGATGTAGGATTTTGAATATCCATGGTCTTTTAGTTTCTGAATCAAGTCAGCATAGGTATTTTTTGCTTTTTTAAATTTCATGTGCTGATCACCTCCTGAACCTTATGGTAATAGATTCAGAAGGAGCAGAAAATAAAATCCAAACTTTTTTCTACAAGAATCCCTCATTATTAAGCGATTTGCAGAAAAGTTTGGATTTCTCCTAAGTTTGGATTTGTGGAAATGTGCATAATGCTTGTCTTTTGGTCTTTGGTTTCTTTGGTTCGGAATAGTGTGGTGCTGGCGGTCTATCTCTTTTTTTCGGTTGCTTGCTTCTTTACCGTACATGAGCATTCTTCCACGGCTTGTATACACCAATAGAAGCGGCGCTCCTGGTTACGCTCAATCTTCCGCTTAGGTGAACCTCCGTATGCAGGTTGATCGTCCTCCTTATCAACCATTGCCACCGGCAATTTCAAGGGCATATCATATGCCACATTAGTCAATGTATAGAAATCTGTTCCATACCGATTAACGTTTTCAATCTTCCAATAAAATCTCTGTTTTGAATCGCTCTCAATTCCTCTTTTCGTGCTTCCGCCATATGCGGGTCTATCGCCGTCTCTATCAATCATCCCTTTTGGTAATTTTAGCGGCATATTAAATGCTGCATTCCATATGCTGACAATTGTTTCCGTCTTTGTAATGCTAACTGGCACCATTCTCCACTGGAACCGTCCTTCCTCTCCAGTTTCTACCCCTCTTTTGGCACTTCCTCCATAAACTGGTTTATCATCATCCCTATCAACTCTTTTTTTGGGCAGCTTTAAATATCGGTCAAATTCAAGGTTCCGGATCGTTCCATATCTGCTATAAAATAGCACTTTTGTCATATCAGGTTTCCACTGTTCAAAAAAAACGAGACAGATAGGCATACTCATTCAGACCATATACTTTTTTCATATAGTAAAATATATTTGCTTTTTCCTTTAAATAATTCAAGAATGGGACTATACAGAGATAACGGTCTGCATTCTTACACAGGATATCCAATGGTTCCAAAATTGCACCGTCTTTTTCCCTGCCGCGCAAATAATCAATTAATCTTTTCCACTGACTTGTCATCTTACGTTCGTAAAAGCCGTATAGGATATTTGCAATTTCTTCACCCATTAAGTTCGCATAGTGGGTTATAACAAGTTTCAAAAGCCTGTCTGCTGCCATATATACAAAACCGATCGGGATAGATATATAGCGATATTCCAATTCCGGTTCTATTTCTGCGTCAACTCTTCTATATAATTCTTTATCCAGAAAGCAAAAACCTTCCTCCTTAAATCCAGGGTTAATTTTATTTTTCAAAGACAGAAGTTCTTCTTTTTCATCACTCGAAAAATAGAGAAACACACCATCCTCTTTATTTAGAATGCGTGCAATCTCCTTTCCTGTTTCCACTGTCAAAGGCGCCCCCATTAAAGTAACATAATGTGCTGCACCGTTACTAATATATCTCTTAAGATTATATCCCTCATAATGCTCAACTGGAATTCTGTTTGGTATCTTACGATACTTATTCGGTCCGTTGCTGACCAACTGATACTGATGATTTATGTTATAGGCATTCCTAAAGCCTGTGACAAATCCACTATTCGTCTGAATATATCCTTCGCCCCAAAAATCAAACAAACGTCCATCCTTAAGTATTTCAGAGCGTCCTACCCCATCCCCGCATACTCTTTTAGAAAAAACACATTTTAAATCCGTTGAGTTGCTACCGCCCTCCCCATATGCTGGCTCTGGACTCTTTTCCCACTCACTTCTTGTTGGTTCATACATAATAATTCCTCCCCACAAAATACACGACCATAAAAATTTTAATTGATAAATAACCTTTTAGGGCAAATCAGGAAACGGGACTTTCTTTCCTTCAACTTCCATAATTATTCCGTTTTCTCCACAGTAGATACTTCCTTTCATATCTAATTCCTTTTTTTCTACGCCCACATCATCTGAAAAATATCCCTTGAACTGGTCTTCATTTATATTTGCATTATTTCCCTTTTCGATCTCTGCCACTATATCATATGTATTTGCCCATAGTTCCCGGCTTTCTATCTTTGAAAGATCAAGAATATAATAAAGCCCTT
>Ga0224741_10244_pt1 | contig 10459 bp, 5 predicted proteins | sample LIM_E_Water_Pos_FD_161629 | JGI IMG/M metagenome (GOLD analysis project Ga0224741, IMG submission 161629) | Enriched cells from gastrointestinal tract of the lab mouse from Pacific Northwest National Laboratory (PNNL), Richland, Washington... | ecosystem: Host-associated > Mammals > Digestive... | reverse complement strand
CAGGTTCTTCTTGAATCCCGTATAAAAAGCGCTGCCCTTCTCTTTCTTATAATCCATGGGGGTAAGCACATCTTCCTCATTTAATACTTCGGCTATTCTGTAGGCGCTGCTGCCCTGCAGATACATTCGGAAAATACGTCTGACGGTCTCCGCCGCATCTTCGTCTATTTCCAGTCTGTTCTTATCTGCCTCCGATTTCCGATAGCCATAGGGGGCAAATGCGCCTACAAAATCGCCTTTTTTCCTTTTAACTTCGAGATTACTCCTGATTTTAATGCTGATGTCCCGGCTGTAAGCATCGTTGATCAGATTTTTAAACGGTATGATAATATTATCTGTCTGCGTATCGCTCATGGCACTGTCATAATTGTCATTAATGGCAATAAAACGGACACCCAGATAGGGAAATATCTTTTCAAGATACCTTCCTACCTCGATATGGTTCCTGCCGAAACGTGACAGGTCTTTCGTGATCACGCAGTCCACTTTTCCTGCCTTGATATCCTGTAACATCTGTTGAAATGCCGGACGCTCGGAATTGACCCCGGAGTAACCGTCGTCCACCCTTATTTCGTGGATTCTGATGTCCTCCATGGATTTCAGATACTCGAAAATGAGTTCTTTCTGATTTGTAATGCTGTCGCTTTCCTCCTTATCTCCATCCTCTTTGGACAGGCGCAGGTAAAGGTCAGCATTATAAATTTTTGTGTTTAGATTTGTCTCCATATGTTCACCTCAAATAGCCATGTTTGCTGTCAAACCTGTTCTATTTGGGGTTCTGCTTCGTCCATGATCATTATATCATTTCGCAGAAAAACAGTCCATAGAAAGGCCAGACATTTTCATAATTCCGTTAAACCTCTGCCATTTCAACACATAGCTTTGCAAGCACATTTTCAAGACTTTCCTCCGTATCGGAATAGGATGTTTTGACCACCATACCGTTACAAATAAAGCAAAAAGGGTTCTTTACCTCCCTTGCAAATGCAAGCAGGCGTTCCTCCTTCGGCAGAGTCCTGTCAATCCTGATTTTTCCTATATCTTCCAAAGTACTGACGTCTACCGTCCGAACATCTACCTTTTTTAGTTCCTCTAATTTTGCAGCTGCCATTCCCGTTCCCCCGGTTTCCCTTACTCCACTATATTATTTTCTGATTGTCCATTATGTGTTTTTTCCATGAATCCTCCTGTCACAGGTGGCAAGTGTGATAATATTGGCAAACGCATGGGTGCTTATATCCTCAGTTACATACTTGTGGTTATAGGCAAAACTTGTACTTCATAAGGAAACGGCAGTCGATGAAATTGTAATGGAAGCTATCAACTATTCACAATTTAAAGATAATGTTAATATTGCAAAAGCAGTTGACATAATTTTGGGGACTGTTGAAGGGTATAGCAAACGAATTACTAATGAAAAATGGGAAATCAACCAAGATGTATTTGACCAGTTAGAAATTTATTCAAACTTACTAAAAGAGCAGATTTATAAATAATTTTTATAAAAAACACCCATCATAAACCTGTTACAGTTTATGATGGGAAAGTTTGGACCTATGTCAGTCTTTGTCATGAATTTCACTGCGCCTATTTCCAATGAAAACAAATTTTATGATGCAGTCTTCCTTATCCACAAAATTTAAAACGTTTTCCGGATTTTCTCCACATCCAGCATATCAAGGTCCCCCGCCAGTTCTGTCAATTCTGCCTCCAGACAAAACAAATCTACTGCTGTAGCAAAAAAATCCAGTATCACATTTATGGCAACTGCAATCACAATGGCCTGGGCAGGGATTTCAAGCTGTAAAAGCAGAATCGTATAGCAGGCAAGAGCGCCTCCGGGAATGGGCGGGGTAGCCACTGCCAGCACTACCGCAATGATCAGCGCTGTAATCAGCCATACCGGGGATATCTTCACACCGTAAATCTCCGCCATGCAAATTCCCATTACAAAATATAAAATAGAAAATCCCGGCATGAATACCACCTGACCGAGAGGTACACCGATATTTACAATTTTTTTATCAATCCCCAGCTTTTCCTCGCACACTTTCCTGTTCTCCAAAAATGCAGCAGAAGAAGAAGCTGTGGTCAGACCGATCAGAAAAACCGGAAAAACTTTTTTTAGGAAGACTGCCACAGAAACATTTTTACGAATGCATACAAGACCTGTGTAAACCGCCATCAAAAAGACATCCCCAAGCAGCATAACCGGCAGCACTTTATAGGCTTTCAGCAGTACAGAAAAGTTTTTACCCAGAATCATATTGAAAAGACTGCCAAAAATGAAAACGGGGACAAAAGCACTGATATTTTCCATGATTAGTAATACAATAGCATTTGCCTGGTCTAAAAATGACGAAACAGCCACAGCCCTGTTCCCCAGAATCAGCATAGCCAGCCCGACAAGGGCTGCGAGAAAAATAATCTGTAAAGGATTTCCCTCCAAAAAAGGAGTAAAAAAATTATCCGGTACAATTCCAAGAACCATCTCCAAAAGTTCCGAAAGCCGAAAGGAACTGCTGCCGCTGCCTGCAAGCGGAAATAAAGGCAGGATGGCAATGCCAAATACCGTCGTAAAAATCAGCGTCATCCATAAAAACCTGCTGATCATCCGCTTTCCGACTTTTCCCAGCGTTGCAATATCCCCGATATTATAAATACCGCCTGCCACCGACAAAAATATCAGGGGACCTGCAACAGCGCTCAACAGCCCCATAAATGTGTCAAAAACAGGCGTAATCATTTCCTCTGAAAGATAATTAACATATTTTTCCGGCAGAAAACTGCTTACTGCACCGCAAAAAAGAGCCAGTGCCACTGCTGCCAGCAGAGATACTGCAGGAGATAATTTTTTCTTTTTTAATGTAAAGGTAAGGTAATTGACTCCGTTTTTGTACTGCCATGCGGGGATTTCTCCCATACCTGAAAGGATGCCTTTCAGGACAGCGCTTTCTTCGCTGCTGTCCGAATGAACCACATCATTTCTTTCTCCCGGAATAGAAAAACCGGCATACAGACGGTTTATCCGCTTTCTGCACTGAAATCGAAAAGTCCCCTTTGTGCCAAAAGCTTCCTGATATTTCAGCAGTATTTCTTCCACAGCCAGTCGTGTACGGAGAATGTCCCTTTTTTCCCCATTGGCGCGTTCACAAAATGTCTCTACTTCATGACATGCCACATCTATATCATGGTTTGTCAGAGTGTAGTCCTGCATCTTAAACTCCTAAAAAATTAAATCCGTTCATGCGGTACTGTTTAATCTTGTCTTTCATTTCTTCTGTTCTTCTCTTATTGATATCCTGCTTTTCGTAAATATCGTCCAACAGAAGGTCGATATTTTTCTGCATCAGCATATTGGTATGTACCATATTCTGCATGATATCAATTGCATTTCTGGGATTCTTTCTGATAAATTCTTCCAGAGAATCCTTTGTAATACGCATCAGAAGCACATCCCCATAGGCAACAACCGTATAAATACTTGGCTGGCCGGAAAGCACATTGGTTTCGCCGAAACACTTGGACTTGGAATAAATCCCGATCAAGTGTTCCTCCTTTTCCCCATACCGGATATAAACTGCCACAGAACCGGATATGATTTTGTACATTTCCTCATAAGTCCCGCCTTCTTTCAAAATAATATCGTCCCCATGAAATTTCAGCATTGATGCATTTTCCATTTTTCTTCCGCCCTTTCTTCTGCTGACAATTCGGTTTTTTCAGCTATTTAATCCATTTTTCTTCTCTCTTAATCTGCTCACATCCAGCATATCAAGACCGGCGGCCAGTTCCACAAGTTCCGCCTGCAGACAGAACAAGTTCACCGCTGTAGCAATAAATTCCAGTATTACATTGAGGGCAATGGTGACCGCTACAGCCTCCATGGGAATCTTAAGCTGGACAAACAAAATCGTGTAACAGGTCAGCGCACCGCCGGGAATAGGGGGCGCCGCCACCGCAAGCACAATAGCAATGAGACAGGCCGTAGCCAGCCACGCCGGAGAAACCGTCACTCCATAGATTTCAGCCATACAAAATCCCACCGCCAGAAACATAACGGAAACTCCCGGCATAAAGATAACCTGCCCTAAAGGAATACCGAAATTAACTATCCTTTTGTCAATACCAAGGTCTTTTTCACAGCACTCCATATTCACCCCAAATGCGGCGGAAGAAGATGCCGTAGTCAATGCAATCAGAAAAGTGGGCATCATCTTTTTCAGCAGCACCCGGGGCTGCACCTTCCTCCTTGTGCATACCAGCACAAGATACACTGCCAGAAGAACAGCATCTCCCAGAAGCATTACCAGAACCAGTTTGTAGGCAGGAAGAAATGCCGAAAAGTTGTTACCCAGTATCATATTTAAAATACTGCCGAACACAAACACAGGAACAAAAGAACTGACTGCCTCCATAATCAGCTGTATAATATAATTGGTCTGTTCCACAAAGGCCGCGGCAACCGTAGCTTTGTTTCCCAGAATCAGCATAGCGATTCCGATTAAAACTGCCACAAAAATAATCTGCATAGGATTCCCTTCTGCAAAGGGCGTAAAAAAGTTGCCTGGTACAATATCCAGAACCATTTGAAACAATTCGGAAAAATCAAACTGTCCTCCGTCTCCGATTTTAAGGGAAAAAAACGGCATGGTCACCGCACATGCGGGCAGTGTCAGAAGAATCGTCATCAACATAAAACGTCCGATCATCCTTTTTCCGATCCTGCCCATAGCCGCCATATCCCCAATGCTGTATATTCCCCATACAATTGAAAGAAACACCATAGGGCCCGCAATGGCTGACAAAAGTCCCATAAAACGGTTAAATACCGGGCTGATAATCTCATTTGCAAGAAAAGTCCTGACACTCTCCGGCAGGAAACTACACACACCGCCGCACAAAAAAGCCAGTATTACGGACAGCGCCAGTGAAGCCATCTGAGAAGGTTTCTTCTTTTTGGGCGTAAATAAAATAAGATTTTCTCCATTTTTGTACTGCCACGCAGGTGCAACCCCCATATTGGCAAGCAGCCCCCGCAGTACCTGGCTCTGTTCTTCCTCCCCTGTATCAAAGGGATCAACCCTTTCCCCTGGCAGGAAAAGTTCCAGACGGATACGATTAAGACGTTTGATATATTTTTGAGCAAATACTGCCTCCACACCGAAAGCCTCCTGGTACTTTAACAGCGTTTCCTCCACTGCAAGCCGGATCTGGAGAATATTTCTGGCATCAACGCCCCATTCGCCAAATGTCTTTTCTGCAAGCCTGCTTGCCTGCGCAATATTTTCATTATTTAATTTTATCTTTTCCATAATTTTTCTCTTATTTCCAACTTCGGTATATTCTAAAAAAGCTGTCTGTACACTGTTTTATCCCTGCATCTGCTTCCTGTACTCAAAACAAAGCATAGTAATGTCATCAAACTGTTCCGCTCCGCCTACAAATGCGTCAATATCCGCTTTCACAGCAGGAAGCAGTTCCGATGGCTGCAGCTCTGCATTCGCACAAAGCACTTTTTCAAGCCGCTCCATGCCATATAATTCATTATCCTTGTTGGTAGCCTCCGTCACCCCGTCTGTGTACTGAAAGAATTTATCTCCCACTTCAAGCTGCATGGAACCGCATTTGTACTGCATCCCCTCCATGCCTGCAAGGACAAATCCCGCCCGTATCTTATATGGTTCAAATCCTCCGCTCTTTTTACAGATAAAAGGAACCTCATGCCCCGCATTTACAAACCGGAATTCCCCTGTCACAAGATCCAATACCCCTTCAAAGGCGGTAATGAACATTCCCTCGCTGTTGGATTCACACAAAAGATCATTTACCTCTGTAAACACTTCCCCCAAATCCCTGCCCGGCTGGGTATGATCCTTGATCAGTGTCTTTCCGATAACCATGAACAGCGCTGCCGGAACGCCTTTGCCGGATACATCTGCTGCCACAATAGCCAGGTGACGTTCATCTACCATAAAAAAGTCATAAAAGTCGCCGCCTACTTCCCTTGCAGGCTCCATAAGTGCAAACACGTCAAATTCTTCTCTTTCCGGGAAAGCCGGAAAAATGCAGGGAAGCATAGACTTTTGGATATTGGTGGCCACGTTCAGTTCCGCTGTTGTTTTTATGGTCTTTGCGCTCTGGTTGATGGAATAAAAGATCATCCAGAATTCAACCACAAAAATCAGACACACTGTAATATACAGCAGAAAGAACCAGGGGTTATCGGGATAAATCCCCACGCCGTTTGACACAAGATTAATGAAGTAAAAACCTATCACCGAGATGAACAGTGCAGGGAGGAACACCATCATTTTTCCCCCTACTGCCTCAATGGTGCGGTGTATGGTCTTTTTCAGAAAACGTGCATACAAAACTGAAAGAATTGCATAAACAACAAGTTTAATCCCTATAAAAAAAATCAGATTCGGTGTATCATACGGGCTTTCTTTAATCAAGCCAAGAGCCGGTCCAAGAAGGGTATCCGTAGTTCCGCAGAACATAAAGGTACTCACATTGGCAATCAGACAGGCCATCAATGAAATTGTAAGTTTGGTAGACCAGCTGTCCTTATATAAAAACTGCGGCACAATACACACAAGAGCAGAAAGCCCCAGAATCCCCACCGCGTCATTGTACAGATCAACAGAATAACTCACAAATGCCATGCTATATCCCACAATGGCCCCGATGGTCCAGAAAATAGCCCTTATCGTCCCTTTATATTTTGGGGGTAAGTGTGATCCCCGTCAATAGCCCGGCAAAAACTGATGCCATAAAAACTGCAAAACTCCAAAGTGCAATTGAAACCATTTAACATCTCTCTCCTTTAAAATAAATCCATCCCGCTTAAGGCGGACAGATATTTATCTAAATACGCTTCGGTAATGGCACTCCAGCCTGACCTCAAATCCTCTAAATATTGGTTGGTAGCATCCTGTAACACTGGAATATCCTGACGCCCTTTAGAAAGTTCATTTGTCATAAGCCCCTGCATCTGTTCCCGGCCTTCCTCCGTCCGTTTCCGCTCCTGCAGCAGTAAAAAAAATTTTTCGTCGGACAATACATCAATGGAATACCCCAGCTTACCGGCTCCCCGAAACAAATCTGCAAATTTCAGTTCCGTAGGCGGATATACATGGAAAATTGCCGTGTCCTCTTCCGTAGCTGTCAGTATAACAATATTGTGAGCCGTCTCATCCACAGGTGAAAAATTGACGCTTCCCTCATAGACAGATTGGGGTACCGCACCTATTTTTATATAGGAAGAAAACTGGCGTGCAAAAGCATTGGAATGAAGATTCATCTGAAATTCCCCGTCGCAGATGCGCCCCTGAAGGTTTCCAATACGTATGATCTTTATTTTCAGCCCATCCTCCACTGCCGCCCGCAGCATTTCATATTCCGCCATATATTTAGAGTAAATATACTTATTATATATTTCCTGTCCGATATAAAAATCCGACTCGCTAAAGCTGTCCTTTTCCGCCATCCCTGCGGTCATGCCTGCAACACTGATGGTAGAGATCTGGCAGAGCATCGCATGTTCCCTCCTGGCAAAACATATCAGATTTTTAACGCCCTCCGTATTGATCTTTTCCAGATTGTCCCCATAAGAAAAATGGGATACATTCGCGGCGGAGTTTATGATAGTGTCAATGGGTACCGGGCATTCCTGGGCAAAAATATCCGGATCCGTAATATCTCCTTCCACCACCAGCCACTTCTTACCATAATCTTCGGAGAAATCCTCCTCCGCATAATAAAACAAAGAAGATTTCACCCGTTTTAAGGCCGTAAGGGTTTTCCTGGGTCTTGAAAGGCATACAATTTTGTCACATAAATTTTGATTTCTAAGCAGATCCACCAAAATATGTATGCCCAGATACCCTGTCACTCCCGTCAGAAGCACATTTCCAAGGGGGTTACTTTTTATTTTATTCTTTGTATGACCGGCAAGATATTCTGCAAATCCGCTGTAATTCAGGGACTTAATGTCATATCCAGCGTCATCTGCACCATCTGCTTTTTTTAAAATCCGCTCCAGCAAAAGAGCAGGTGTGGGAAACTGATATAAGTCCCCAAATTCCAACTGGTTTTCCGAAAGTCCCAGCTTTTCTTCTATTTTAAGTATTGCAGTAACCGCATTTAAAGAATCACCGCCCAGCTCAAAAAAGTTATCATTAAGGCCTGCCTGCCCTATAGACAGCACTTCCTCAAAAACGCCGCAAATCAGTTTTTCTTTCTCTGTCTCTGGTTGTTTATAGACACGCACATATTCCACCGGTTCTGCTGCAAGCGCTTTTAAATCGGTTTTGCCGTTGGGCGTCTGGGGCATAACGTCAAGTTTCTTTAGCACATCAGGCACCATGTAAGAGGTGAGCCTTGCCTTCATATGAGCCTTTAATTCTTCCTCATCCACAGCTCCTTTGGATAATACCGTATAAAAACCTGCCAGATGATCGGCCTTTTCGATTTTCCGTATCATACAGCAGCACGCTGCCACACCGGGATATTCTCCCATAACATTTTCAATCTCCGATAGTTCGATACGCAGCCCCCGCAGTTTCACCTGCCTGTCGTTTCTGCCGCAGTACATAAGCCTTCCATCATTTGAAAAATATCCCAGATCTCCGCTCCGGTACAGCCACAGCCCCTTCCAGTCAATATATTTTGCCTCCGTTTCCTCCGGTCTGTCTTTGTAACCCATGCCCACACCGTTTCCGTATATACAAATTTCTCCCACAGCCCCGAAGGGTACCGGATTTCTCTCCCCGTTTAAAAGGATGATACCCATGTTTGCAATAGGCGTACCGATAGAAACCGAATCTCCTGCCTCGGTAATAGTAGCTCCGATGGTCGTCTCCGTTGGGCCGTAGCCATTGTATATACGTATCTTGTAAGTGTCTTCCAGTCGTTTCACAAGGCTTCCCTGCAGGACTTCCCCTGCCGCAAGGACAGCTTTCACGCTGCCAAGCGCTTTCTGAAAGGATTCATTTGCCAGGTAAGCTGTAATCCTCGAAGGTGTACAGTGAAGAATATCCGCCTCATGACGCAGAATGTGGGCGGCCAGTTCTCCTGCATCCATCATGGATTTCTCATTGCCCAGTTCCACAAACAGACCATTCATCAAAGGCACAAAAATCTCAAACAGGGAAATATCAAAGCAGATAGATCCAATAGCCACAATCCCATGACAGTTTCTGGTAATATCCCGGTTAAAAGGATTGTTATCCGGATGCACAATATTGGCAATCCCCTTATGGGAGAGCATTACCCCTTTAGGACGTCCTGTAGTGCCCGACGTAAAAATCATATAGGCAAGATCGTCCTGCCCGATTTCCGGTAAAAGGAAAGGCTCCGCCTCCTGAGATAAAAGGGTATCAACTTCAATGTAATCATACTTATCTGCAATTTCCACATCTTTAGAAGAAATCAGCCAGACCCTCCTGTGGTTTCCCGCTAATGAACCGTCTTTCGAAGGTTGGCAGTGTTCTATAATATAGGAAATTCTTTCCGCAGGATAAGCAGGATCTATTGGTATAAAAGCCGCTCCTGCTTTTGATATGCCAAGAATTGTAGGAATCAGACGAAAATCCCGCTTTAACATAAAGGCAATACTGTCGCCGCTTTTTACCCCAAACCGTCGAAGCCCACAGGCAATCCGGCTGCTGATGTCATCAAGCTGCCTGAATGTAAAGGTATGCTCTCCTGCATACAGGGCAGGAGCCTCTTTATACTTCTCAACCGCATTCCGAAACAAGGAAGGAATCGTAAAATCCTTTTTAATAGGAAATGTTTTTCCCGTTATCGATGTGATTTTTCCGCATTCCGCTTTTCCTAATGTTTTTATGTGAGAAAGCTTTGGGGACGTGGTGTTACCAGCACTTGTGGAATTGGAAACATCCTGCCCGGCTGCTCCCTCTGCTACAATTGTCAAAATAGCATCACAAAAATATCCGGCTTTTTCCTTCGTGTAAATACTTTCCTGATAATCTGCCTGTAAATCCAGTCCGCCTCTTTCATTGGGGAATAAATTAAAAGTCATATGGTTTGACATATCCCCGGCCACGCTGAACCGGACACTGTAATGAAAATCCCCGCTAAAAGAATAACGATAATAATTAAACACATATTCAGACAGAGATTCCCCTATCATATTTTCATCTCGCAAAGCGGAAAGAATCTTATCAAACCCACATTCCTTGTGAGCCGATGCCTCTCTCGAGGCTCTTTTTACCTCCCGGCAAAGGTCAGCAAAGGTCTCCGCCCCTCCCACCTGCACTCTCACCGGAACAAGCAGTGTGTAACAGCCCAGCGTCCCCATCTGCCCCGTTGTCCGGTTCAAACGGGGCATTAAAAACACTGCATCCTTTTTGCCTGTAGCCTGGGCCAGATAAAGTGCATAAGCCGACGAAAAAATATAAGGGATTGAAATCTTCTCTCTCTCCCCAAACGC
>Ga0224741_10243_pt1 | contig 10460 bp, 9 predicted proteins | sample LIM_E_Water_Pos_FD_161629 | JGI IMG/M metagenome (GOLD analysis project Ga0224741, IMG submission 161629) | Enriched cells from gastrointestinal tract of the lab mouse from Pacific Northwest National Laboratory (PNNL), Richland, Washington... | ecosystem: Host-associated > Mammals > Digestive... | reverse complement strand
TCCTACAATAAATACAAATTCTCCTTTATTTATATGCAGATTTACGTCATTTAATGCCGGAATGCCCTTACCGCCTGTATCGACCGTATAGGCTTTGCTTACGTGCTCTAACGAAATAATCGGAGCATTTGCGTTGACGCGTTTCTTAGCCGCTGTACTTCTCAATTGCTTCACCTCTATTATTCTACTCTATATTCTAAATACATACTTGTTTCCTGTTCCAAAATCCTATTATGTTACTATTCACAGCTTCCAGCTGCTCATAGTAACAGCATTTGCGCATTCCAAACTGCCTGTAGCAAGGCGCAAATGCTTGCGTAATCTACTGTACTGGGTCATAAATGCGCATTTCGACTGTGAATAGTAACCCTATTATACCATTAATAGTCAAAAGATTCCATATATTTCATATAACGTACTACCATTAATGCAATTTTAAATGTAATTGCATCCTCAAAGACCCTTAAATCTAATCCTGTACTTTTCTGAAGCTTGTCAAGACGGTATACCAATGTATTTCTATGAATAAACAACTGTCTTGACGTTTCAGACACATTCAAGGAATTTTCAAAAAACTTGTTAATCGTTGTTAATGTTTCCTCGTCAAAATCATCGGGACTTTTCCCACCAAATATCTCTTTAATAAACATTTTGCAAAGCGGAATAGGCAATTGATAAATTAAACGCCCGATCCCTAACTCACTGTATGCGATAATATCTCTTTCTGCAAAAAAAATCTTGCCAACATCCAACGCCATTTTCGCCTCTTTATAAGAGCGGCTAACCTCCTTAATTTCCTTAACATTCGTCCCGTAAGAAATATGTACTTCTTTAATGCCTTCTTTAATCAGGCTGTCCTCAATCGCTTTCGCATACTTATCAATATCGCGGTTTGTTTCGCTGTCTGCCACTTCCTTTACCACGATTACATTATTCTCATCAACCGCAGTCACAAAATCTCTGCCGTTCTGCCCAAAAGCTTCACGTACTTTCTCTAAAATATTGGCATCCTTACCGTTGGGTGACTCGACAATTAAAACAGCGCGTTTCACATCCGTTTGGATATGCAGTTTCTTGGAACGGCTGTAGATATCCACAAGCAGAAGATTATCCAATAGCAGATTTTTGATAAAGTTATCCTTATCAAAACGCTCCTTATACGCCACCATTAAATTCTGTAATTGGAAAGCTGCCATTTTACCTACCATATAGGCATTTTCTCCGGCGTCACTGGCTATTAGGATATACTCTAACTGCTGCTCGTCATAAATCTTAAAAAACTGGCAGCCCTGTATTTCTTGGCTATCTGCTGCCGACTTCACAAACGCAAGCGCAGAATCTTCAAAACTATTCCCCGCCGTCTTGGTAGAAGCAATTAGTTTACCATCCGTGTCTGCTACAAAGAGCTCTACCCTTGCAATCGCTTTAATCCCTTCAATCGTATTCTGCATAATCTGATTTGAAATCATATGCCCTCCTTATCATTCCAGATATACCGTCCCTAACAACACCTGCAATCCTTCTTATACAATATCCACAAAAAAAATTTCACAATAATATGCCTTTTCCATGTACGCTGTTTTTATTTTAATATATTTATACAAACAAATCTATACCTAAACCTAATTTTTTTATGCATTTTTTAATACTTTTTCAAAAATTAACGTTTTTTCCTTATTTTGCATCCCCTTTTTTATGCAAAATACATTTATGCAAGATATACAAAAATTTTTTCGCACTTAAAATTTTACTGTTTTATGCCGATATAATATAAGTAAAGAAAGGGGTGGTCTGCATGGATATACCATCTTTATCAATGGGACTTGCGCAGAACAATGTTCTAAACAGCGTAGGAACTGCCATACTCTCACAATCTCTGGATCAGGCAGCAAGCATTGGCAATGCCGTTACAGAAATGATTGATTCTGCGGCAATGGAGCGTTCTGTATGCCCTGAGATTGGCGGTAACATTGACATTAGCATTTAATTTCTTGCAAATGCTAACAGCCCTGACTGATTGGCTGCTTTAAATCGGTCAGGGCTGCTTTCTTTTACATCACCAATGTTTCCTTTTACCTGAGATATCTGTCAGGCATTCCATCATCAATGCTGTACTGTCATGTATTTATTTAAGACGGATACAGTCTGTTTTTATCTCTATAACGCCTTTTTTTAACAGGCTTCCAACTGCGCGTTTAAACTCATTCTTGCTCATTTCTGTTTCGCGCTTAATCACTTCAGGAGATGCCTTATCCGTAAATGGAAGCACCCCTCCATGCTTTTCAAATAATGCCATAATTCTCTCCGCGTCTTTCTCAATCTGAATATACGCCTTCTCACGCACACTCAAATCAATTTTTCCGTCGGATTTAATACTGGTCACTCTGGCATTAATTTTATCGCCGACCTTAATAGAGCCAAACAGTTCCCTTCTTGGAATTAGTGCCGAGTACAGATTGTCCACAGCCACAAACGCCCCAAATTCCTCACTGATAAGATAGACTGTTCCTTCTACCATATCATCTTTGCAGTAATCGCTGTCCCTTCTAAGATGTTCATAAACATTCATTGTTGCAGCAAGACGGTTGCTCTTGTCAATATAAATTGCCACCAGCACCTCGCTGCCTTCTTCGTCCTCCTTAATCGGTCTTGTCTGCTCTTTAAACGGAAGAAGGATATCCTTCTCCAGCCCCCAGTCAAGAAATACACCGATGTTTGTTACTTGTGAAATTTTGAGCATTCCAACTTCCCCTACGCATAATAGCGGTGTATTGGTGGTAGCAATCATTCTGTCCTTGGAATCCTTATAAAGAAATACATCCAGTGTATCCCCTATTTTGCACCCTTCCGGTACCTGTTTCTTTGGCAAAAGCACTCTGTCGTTCATGGAGGCATTCGGCTCAGTTCCAAGGTATATGCCGAAATCAACTTCTTTTACTACCAGTAACGATTGTTTTTTTCCTAATTGAAACATAGTATTCTCCTTTCTGTTTTTTATTAGTGGATACACCGTTCTATTAAATCGGCATACTGGCAAGACCAGTATGTTCCGTTACGTCCGTATATGTAAATCTGCAAAACTGCCGTATAACAGTTTCCGAATCCTTCAAGCAGAAGAACCGCTTTCCCCCTGCTTGCTACACTAGGTGTCTGTGCACATTGCATAAAAACCGCCAGAATGATCTGCCGGCCTTATAAGCGGCACGGCAAGAGCTATTGCCCTATAAACCATAGTCGCACACCTTATTACCTTTACAACCGCTGCCCAATACAACGGCTCTTTGATACGGAACCCAAATATAAAAAATCATAAAACCTTACCGTAATTCGTATGATGCAGTCAGTAGTGTGCTCTATTATGTAATAGTTTCATATGAATTGTCAATCGTTCGCTGTGATGGAATGAACATTGGTGCATATATTGCATATGAATTGTATTACTGTTCTTCAGATACCTGCAACCGATTACTGCAACACAAATTATATGCAATTTTTATTACATACAATAGTACAATCTGCAATTTTAATACTTGTTACTGGTAATTCTATTATATACCAAAAAAGTTTCTTTCACAAGAAATTTTCTGGCAAAAATAAAACCTCAGCAAAATTACTCTGCTGGGGTTTTCAACAGCGCTACAAGGATTCGAACCTTGAAATGACGGAGTCAGAGTCCGTTGCCTTACCGTTTGGCGATAGCGCTCAACCTATCAATGCTCTGTAGCACGATATTTATTATATTACAACTCTCCCAAAAAAGCAAGTCTTTTTTTTATTTTTTTTAAAATACTTTTTTGTAAATTTTGGGGCTGAGTTTCTTTTAGTTTTTACTGCTGACAAACGATTAGATTTTTCAATATTTTTCTGTCTTAAAACAAAATAATCTAATGTCTTAGTATTTTTAAAAATAAGTTTTGGTACTATTTTCATTAATAATTTTCTTTAGTTCATTAATCTCCTCCTCTGAAAGTTTTTTCCTTCTGGTAAACGCCGCGAGAAATTTTGGGAGAGAGCCATGAAATGTTTCTTCTACAAACTGCTCGCTTTGACCCGCAAAAAATTCCTCCTTAGATACCAAAGAAGTAACAATACCATCTTGATTTTGAAACAATTCCCTATCACAGACCCTGCGCAAAATCGTGTATGTTGTAGACTTCTTCCAGTTTAGTGCTTTCTCACATAGTTTTACCAGTTCTCCAGACGCAAGCGGTTCATTTTCCCAGATAATATCCGCAAACCGCATTTCAATCTCCCCAAGTTTATATTCTGCCATAGAGCCTCCTAATCTACTATCAGTAAACTTCAAGATTAGTCTATCACCTGTAAACTTGATTGTCAATACGTATTTTAATTCTAGTTTCCATTGATGCCACGTCTGCTATGTCCGAGATTTTTTAATTTCTGGTGCAACTGCTCCCTTTCGTTACTCTATTCCCAAGACATCTGCAACTGCTTTTTGTGCTTTGCACAATCTAACAAATACAGCTTGATAAGCGTTTGGTATGGTATGCCTGATTCTTTGCTCTGTTCCTTAAAGAAGTCCGCCGTATCATCGTCAATGTTTATCGTTATCTGCTTTTTAGCTTTTTTACATAGGGATATCTTACCTCATTGCTAAAATCATATTCTTCTTTCATATTACGCCCCTTTCTATATATTTTATGGTAATCTGGGCTGTCACAATAAGTTTTGATGATACTATACTTCACAACTCACGCTCCGCTTTTAGGGCATAATTCCTCTGCACAAAGCTGCACATAAAAAGAGGAAAACTCTACATATTTATATTTTTCAATCTGTTAATTCTGTCCATATCTATCGATTCCTCTCTCGAAGTCACTTTTCACGGATATGGAATGCCCATAAATTCAGCATTTCCGTTGCTATCAGCGGCTCCCCTGCCAGTGAATAGCACCCCCTCGAATCCACAACGTATTGTATCAAATACCAAAACCTATACATCCCTTTCTGCTGATTAGCAAAATTTACTTTCTGTCTGCTTTGAAGGATTTTATACCTTTTAAACTCCGTTTTAGTATCCGTAATAATAACCAAATTTCGTAATTCAACGTCTTTTATGTTAATACCATTATCCAAAACAGACGTAACAATCAATACTTTAGCAGATTGTTTACTACTATTAGCAAGTGTTTTCATTTCATTGAAACTATTCACATCTTGTTCATACTCTGAAGTAATAAAAGCAACAATATTTTTATCTTCCTTTATTTTCTCAGAAGGAATCCGCTTCATAATATCTTTTTTATAGTATTACTAACTTCCTTATTATCCACATAAATCAACCATTTTCCAGTTTCCTGCGTAATTATCTCCACAATCTCCTCTCGCGTTTTCAATATTCCTATGATGTCACTGTTGCTGTCAAATAACAAAAAACAAGGAACCCAGAAGCCGCTAAAACTTCCAGATTCCTTATTTTATGCGGATAACAGGACTTGAACCTGCACGGTCGCCCACCAGAACCTAAATCTGGCGCGTCTGCCAATTCCGCCATATCCGCATCTATGAAAAAATCCACTTATTCAGTGTATCAAATCATAATCAAAATGTCAATAAAAAAATTAATGTATTCTCAATTCTCTCAATTTTCTCAATTTTCCGGCACTTTGCTGATAACCTTTTTCCAAGTAATTACCAAAAACGTAGCGGATACTGCAAACGACATTAACTCCGCAATGGGAAATGCCCACCATACAAGAGCAAGTCCACCAATTTTTGCTAAAATATACGCTGCCGGAAGTAGAATCACAAGCTGCCTTGCAACAGATACTATCAAACTGTAAACGCCATTGCCGACTGCTTGAAATACACTCCCTGCAATAATGCAAAACCATGCTATTAGAAAATGAACACCGATAATTCTTAATGCGCTTACGCCAATTTCCAGCATTTCATCCGACGCTTCAAACATTCCCAAAAGCTGCGCCGGAATCAACTGAAATGCCAAAAATCCTAAAAACATCAGCATAAAAGCATACACCAGCGAATAGCGGATTGTCTTTACAATACGACTTCGCTTCCCTGCGCCAAAATTATAGGCGATAATCGGCACCATTCCATTATTTAAACCAATAACAGGCATAAAGAAAAAGCTTTGCAGTTTAAAGTAAATGCCGAATATTGCTGTCGCAGTTGACGTAAATTGAATTAAAATCAAATTCATGCCGTAGGTCATTACAGAGCCAATCGCCTGCATTATAATAGAAGGAACACCCACCTGATAAATTTTGCCAATTATCTTTGCATTGGGGCGAAATCCTTTGATTGACAGTTGCAGTTCATGGTTGCACTTTAAATTGAACCAAACGCCAAGCACCGCACCAACACACTGACCGACTACAGTTGCAACTGCCGCGCCTGTCACTCCCATTTTAGGCATTCCAAGCAGCCCGAAAATTAAAATTGGGTCAAGAACAATATTTGTCACGGCTCCCGCAAGCTGGGAAAGCATACTATAAAATGTCATTCCTGTAGACTGGAGCAATTTTTCAAAAATAAGCTGTCCATAGATACCAAATGAGCAGATACACACAATCGAGAGATAGGAAATTCCCATTGTGTAAATTTCTGAGTCCGTTGACTTTACCTGACTTAAATAAAATGGCTTTACTGCGAAAAGTCCGACTGCAACGAATAATATAAAGCTCAGCACTGCGAGAAAAATACCATTCATTGCTGTTTGATTTGCTGTTTCGTAATTTTTCTCCCCCAAGGATTTCGACAACAGTGCATTAATACCGACGCCGGTGCCTGCACCCACTGCGATCAATAATGTCTGAATAGGAAAGGCAAGCGAAACTGCTGTCAACGCGTCCTCACTTACCCTTGCCACAAAGATACTGTCCACAATATTATAAAGTGCCTGCACCAGCATGGAAACCATCATTGGAAGGGACATATTTAATAATAGTTGATTGACGGGCATTACGCCCATTTTATTTTCATTCTTCATCTTATAACCGTGTTTCTACAAAAATATCATAAATTGCCTTAATTGCTACATCAAAATCTTCGTTGGCAACACCGATAATAATATTTAACTCGCTAGAGCCTTGGTCTATCATTCTAACATTGACATTTGCGTGTGCCAATGCAGAAAAAATCCTTCCCGCAGTTCCGCGCTGTGCTTTCATTCCGCGTCCAACAACAGCTATCAATGCCAAATCCGACTGAATATCAATATGATCTGGACTAACCGCCTTATTAATTCCCGAAAGGATGTTCTGTTCTTTATTGACAAACTCCGACTGATGAACCATAACGCTTAACGTGTCTATTCCCGACGGCATATGCTCAAAGGAAACACCATATTCCTCAAACACTTTTAACACCTTTCGCCCAAACCCTACCTCCGCGTTCATCATATCTTTTTCAATATTAATAGAGGCAAAGCCTTTCTTGCCTGCAATTCCAGTAATTACATATTTTGACTTTTGACAAGTATTTCCAACAATCCATGTTCCTTCGTCATCTGGTGCGTTTGTATTTTTAATATTAATTGGAATACCAACTGTCCGCACCGGAAAAATTGCATCTTCATGAAGCACATTAAATCCCATATAAGAAAGTTCTCGCAGTTCAGCATACGTAATCATCTCAATTCCCACCGGATTGTGAATAATACGCGGATCTGCTACCATAATACCTGAAACATCTGTCCAGTTCTCGTAAACATCCGCCTGAATCGCTTTTGCAACAATCGAGCCCGTGATATCCGAACCGCCGCGCGAAAATGTCTGCACAATTCCATCTGGCATTACACCATAAAATCCAGGAATTACGGCCCGCTCCACATCTGCAAGACGCTTAGAAAGCAGCTTATTGGTAAGTTCTGCATCAAAAATACCTGCTTCATTAAACCGAATCGCCTCGGCAGGATCTACAAATTCATACCCTAAATAGTTCGCCATTATAATGCCGTTTAAATATTCGCCGCGGCTTGCTGCATAACTGCTTCCCGCTTTCTGCTTAAAATTATCAATTATCTGACTAAATTCTGGTGACAAATCCAAATCAAGCCCTAATCCGTCAATAATTTCCTGATAACGTTCTTCAATTTTCGTCATTTCCGCCATAAAATTATGGTCTTTTTCTGCAAGCGAATAACAAGCATACAACATATCTGTTACTTTGGTATCCTTATCAAAGCGCTTCCCCGGTGCGGACGGCACGACAAATTTCCTATCCGCATCCGCATGAATAATATTTCCCACTTTGATAAACTGTTCTGCACTGGCTAGGGAACTCCCGCCAAATTTTACTACTTTCTTCATTTTGCTCTCCATTCTGCCGGCAAGCCATAATACCGGATATCTGCATATTTCCAAAAACAAAATACCAATACGTTTCCTACTATTAATCTACTCGAATCATGCCGATAATGTTACCCATTTTTGCTGCTTTTTCCCGATATTCTGCCTCTGTCATTTCCGCTGTAACAAAACCGCATTCATTATCTGCCACACCCGTTATCAGCTCCACTTCACCAAAAACTGCTTCCACCTGTGCCATATCCATTGTGGATGCACGTACAAAAAACTTGCGCACAGCACCGTCAATCGGAGAAATTTCAAGTTTTTCCTCATCCCACTTTACATTTAAGTGCTTTCCGAAATGTCTAGCGCAATCTAACACATCCGAAACAACCGCACTCGCCGTTGCAAGCTTTCCAGCACCTTTCCCATAATACATGGTTTCTCCACCCATATTGCCATTTACCAAAATAGCATTATAGACACCATTTACTGCATACAATGGATTTTCGGGTTTTACAAGGAATGGCGCTACCAAAGCATAGTACTTTTCGCCTTTTTTAACACTTTTGGCAAATAGTTTTATTGTTGCACCAAGCTTGCGGGCATATGCAAAATCCTTGTTGGTTATCGCCGTAATTCCTTCGGTTAAAATATCTGTATAATTTACATTTTTCCCATATGCAAGCGACGTTAAAATTGCAATTTTGCGGCACGCATCAAAACCAAGGATATCCGCATCAGGGTTTTTCTCTGCATAACCTTTTTCCTGCGCCCGTTTCAGCACAGATTCAAAAGCAAGCCCTTCCGTTTCCATCTTTGTTAAAATATAGTTGGTCGTCCCATTTAAAATTCCTGTTATCGACTGGATTTCCTCTTGTGCCAGTGATGTCCGAAGCGGACGGATAATCGGAATACCGCCGCCGACACTCGCCTCAAACAAATAACTACAATTGTGCGCTTTCGCTATCTGCAGCAATTCAGGGCCATGTTTTTCCACAAGTTCCTTATTGGAGGTGCAGACACTTTTTCCACTTTCCAAAGCACGCTTGGTAAATGTATACGCTGGATTTTCTCCGCCCATTGTTTCGCAGATAACAGCGACTTCCGGATCGCTAAGAATCTCTTCCACGTCATGCACCAGCACCTCTTTTACCGGATCATCTTCAAAATCTCTTAGGTCTAAAACATATTTTACTTCTATTGTATCGCCAAGCTTATTTTCAATAACTGCGCTGTTCTTGCGCAACACTTCAAAAACACCGCTTCCAACCGTTCCATATCCCCAAATTGCTACCTTTATCATTGATTTATGACCCCCCTCGTTGTTTGTATATTTTAATGCTTCTTATTCACCCTTCTTTTGCTAACACCTTCACATGATGCACGCCGTTTGCACTTTCCATTTTCGCTATCATATCCGATACATTGCCCGTTGACGCAAGGATTTGTATGCTTAACGACAGCGAGGCAATCCCATTAATCGGAATTGTCTGGTGTATGGTTAAGATATTGGCGCCAAACTCCGCTACCACTTTTAATACGTCTGACAATAATCCCGGCTGATCGTCCATCTGACAGGCAATTGTCAGCGTCGTTCCCAGTGATGAATCATGAAACGGAAAAATATCTTCTTTATATTTATAATAAGAACTCCGGCTAATACCCACTTTGTCCACTGCCTCTTGAACGGAAGCCGCTTTCTGTGTGTCAAGCAGCCGGTTTACCTCCACTACTTTTAATAGTATCTCTGGCAAAGCCCTTCTTTTCACAACAAAATATGCTGCTGTTTGTTCCATTTCCACACTTCCAATCATTCTATAACCTAAGGAATTCTGTCGTTCCTTAACGATTATGTTCTTGCTTCAAAGACATTTGTGCGTCACCGTGATACATATTATCATAATAAACGTGAAAATGCAATAGTTTTTTTATTTGTTTCAAAATACCTGATTATAACGATAAGGGGAATCCGCAATATTATTTATAGAAAACAGTCACAGAAGCGAACAAAAATAAATAGAAAATTATTCATTTTCCGAATTTAAAATTACATTTGCTGATTTATTTGATAACCTTAAAGTCGTATAATATATACTCAAATAAGCAAAAAATGGCTTCAAAGCCTGTATTTATGCGGAAATCGATTTGAGTATATATTATAATATGCACTCAAAACCTGAATCC
>Ga0224741_10239_pt1 | contig 10507 bp, 9 predicted proteins | sample LIM_E_Water_Pos_FD_161629 | JGI IMG/M metagenome (GOLD analysis project Ga0224741, IMG submission 161629) | Enriched cells from gastrointestinal tract of the lab mouse from Pacific Northwest National Laboratory (PNNL), Richland, Washington... | ecosystem: Host-associated > Mammals > Digestive... | reverse complement strand
TTCCAAATAATGTAAATATCACACTGGATAGAAACGTACCCAAAAGCACAATGTGTAAATTATCCGCATCTGCGGCTAATGCTAAAATAGCCGCTACAACAAGTGAGATGGCTGACAATGAACTGACTTTAGCAATCACATATTCCGTTGCATGGACAGGAGAAACTGCCAATGCACAGGTTGTATGCTGGCTCTTTTCCAAAAGGACAATCGCTCCCATGAAGAACAGCCCCATTGATGCGGGGTCAGAAAAGATTAAAATTGCGGCAGCTTTTTCTTTCCAATTTTCGGGAAGCGCAAAAAGCGCTGTTATATAGATTACAGTCAACACTACATATAAAAAATAAAAACCATATTTCGCTTGAAAGCGCATATCCAATAAAAACAGCTTTTTCAATCTCATAACAGCGTCCTCCCCGTAACATCCATAAAAATATCATTTAAGGTTGGCTCACTGCTGTGAATGGATTGCAGACGGTTTTTGGCTATCAGATTTTTCAGCCGCTCATCAGAAGATATTTGTTCCAAAGGGTAGCTTGCCCTATGTTCTCCATTCTCAACCCATGTATAAGTTACGGTTGCCGCTCCTTTTGACATAATCAAATTATGGGGACTGTCAAGGGCGCATATTTTACCATTTACAATAAACGCTACCCTATCGCAAAGCTCGGCTGCGTCCTGCATATTATGCGTCGTCAAAAGAATGGTTTTCCCCTTTGCCCTTTCCTCTAAAATCATATTTTTCATTATACGGCTATTTGCAGGGTCAAGCCCGCTGGTCGGTTCGTCAAGACAGAGCAGAGTAGGGTCATGCAGTAATGCTTTTATAAAGCTTAAGCGAGATTTCATGCCCTTTGAATAGTCGGCTACACGTTTATCTGCATCCTGCTCCAAACCTACCGTTTCCAAAAGTTCATCTATCGGGCGTGGCTTTTTTTCGTATAATGATGAGAAAAACTGCAAGTTCTCTCTTGCCGTCAACTTTTCATACATTGTTGAAAATTCAAAATCAACCCCTATATTCTCATAAAAATTCTTTGTACGATTTTTACACTCAATGCCATTTACCAGACAGGAGCCTTGATATGTTCTCAACATTCCAATCAAGATTTTCTGCAATGTGCTTTTGCCTGCCCCAGATGGTCCTAAAAATCCAAAAATTTCACCCTCTGGAACAGAAAAACTCATACCAGAAATAAATGGGCTTTTTGTGTAACTAAACGAAAGATTTTCTACTATAATCATATCTACCTCCATACTGTTTGACTTATTCAATCTATATAGTCAATTAAAAAGCTGTTTTAAGTCTGGCTGATTACCAGACTTTTTAAATAATTTGTGTTACCATACCATAAATCAAGGAATACAGAGCCTTATCATACTGTTCGCCAATCTCTGCTTTATGCAGCGTTGCAAAATAAATTGCGTGAAATGCGGCACTGAGAACCTTTACGTCTACTTCTTTTTTCACAGGAAATAGGGCAAGCATTTTTTCAATCGTATCTGTATCGTCCCGAAAATGCTCCTCCACAATTTCCCGTGGCAGCTTACGCACAAGCAATTCCACTTCATTAACATCAATCAATTTCAAAATCAGCATTTCCTCTGTCATTTTATAGAACTCAAATATCACATCGGTCAGCTTTTCCGCTGACAACTCTGTATTCGCAATGCCAGAAATGGTCTGATACAGCTTGCGGTTGACAGTTTCCTGCTGTTCTTGAATAACTTCAAACAAAAGTAATTCTTTTGATTTATAAAAGAGATAGAAAGTTCCTTTTGGAATATTAACCCGTTTCACGATTTCATCGACTGTCGTGCGGCGGACGCCATACCTCGCAAGGCATTTTGCCGCTTCTTCTTTCAGCCGTTTTCTGATATATTCCCGTTCCTGCTCTGAATAGCTCTTCGGCACTTTAACGCCTCCCATTTGACTAATTTCGCTTATACAGTCATTATATACATTTTTTTAAACTCTGTCAATATTCTATTTCATAGAAGTTTAAATCGTTTATGAGAAATAACAGAAGTTTTTACCCTCCGAAAGGCAAAATATGCTGTTTCGTTGGTACTATCAATGCCTTCACAGTTTGAGAAAACCAAAAACAAGAGGGTAAGAAATTTCATCCCTACCCTCTGATTTTAACTCTTTATGCGTATATGATTTCCTCGTTCACAATCTCCCTCGCACACGCCCTTATGTTACCTAGCCGCCCTGTCCATTCTAAGGCGTTTTCTTCCTTTAGACGTTCCGTTATGCCCTGTGCCCGTTTCATGTCCTCAATAAGCCTTTCAAAGCGTTCCTGCGCCTGCTTATCAATGTCAGCAAGGTAAATATTCAGCTTGCCGCATATAAGAAGATTCGTGTATGTAACCTTACGATACTGTTTCAGATAGTGCAGATGTCGCTGTCCCCATGTGCTTATTGGCTGTTCTTTTTCGGCGGGTAATCTTAAATCTGGAATAAGATACCCATTTTCTTCGTGGTATGTGCCGCCTAACTGTTCAAATATTGATTTCATATGCAAAAACTCCTTTTCTGTATGGTTTGGTTTCTGCGGGGTATCTGCAAGCAATGTATCAGTAGGCTGTATGTATATATATACTATCTTTAAATTAAGTAATCCCCACATTTCTCATACGTTAAATTCATAGTATCGTCCTCTCTCTTTCTTATAAGCTAATATCATGCTTTTTATTAGTTTTTTCTTTTTCCTGTTTATCTCTCTCAATCCCTAAATACTGCCTTATATTTTTCAACTGCTTATCCGCTTCAACCACCTCTTTTTCTGCTGTCTGGTATGTTTTTTTCAACTTTGCTTTTTGCACTGTCATTGCATCATATTCCGCCTGCATATTTTCCACATCCAGCGAGGTTGTCTTTATCTTATACCGCTTCAGCATATTTTCAGCGCCGCCAAACAGAATAATCTGAGTTTCATGTCTTTGGAAATAAGCATCTTGATCTTTTGCTTTCTCATATCCCCGCTGGTATTTCCTGTTTGACACATACTGCTTCGCGTATTTAAGGATTTCCGCTTTCGCTTTCATCTCATGTTCCAAATCTACGATTTCACTTCGTGCCGCTTTTGCTGTGGCGTTTTTCTCTGCAATTTTCCCTTCCAGTTCCTCTACGGAACCGCCCTCTGCATAACTCGCCGCAGCAATCTTTAAATTCTGTATATCCGCCCAATGTTTTAACGCACCATTCTCTTGAAACTTCTCCTTGTCCGTATCATTCAAAGTCCGCTTTACATCCGGTCGCTTTGGAAAGGGAAATTTCCTTTTTACAGGAAATTTTTCCTGTGCCATTACACGTTTTTCGATTCTTGCTCTGATTGATTCTTTCGTATATCCTACACCGAAATTCTTTTCAGTAACACGTGTAAAACGTGTCTGCCCTGAAGCAGAAAATGATAAATATTTCAGCGCATCGCCTCCAAAAGTTTCTCCTTTTACTTTGTATCCTTTTGTCTGCATCCCGCTGATAAAATCTTCATAGCTGTGTGCTTCACGAATGGCATTGTCCATATCAGATTTCATCTGCGCTTTCCATGAAGTTCCCGCCTCTGCCATCTGCCACTCATAATGTGTCTTTCCTTTTTGTTCTGATGGAATAATGACCGACAATCCATGTTCCCTGCACAGTTCGTCTGACAAATTCCGTATCTGCCTGTAAGTACGCTTGCAGTCATTATATTTTTTATGTTCCACATTATCAACCGCACAGAAAATGATATGATTATGACAGTGTTCCTTATCTATATGCGTTGCAATGACATAACTGTATTTATTTTCTAACAGCTTGTCCGCAAGCTCTATTCCCACCTGATGAGCCGTATCAAAATCCACTTCTCCGGGTGCAAATGACTGAATCAAATGAAACGCCTGCTTATCACCCACGCCGGAAGACTTTGATAATGCATCAATAAAATCATAATGCGCTGTCTCTATCCCGCAAGCAAAGGAATCTATCAAAATCTGTCCGTCAGTTTTCTCCGGATTGCAGATATATTTTAATGCTTTCTGTACCTCTTTCATACAGATGCCCACACCGAATTTATCTGTCACAAGGCTCTTTTCCAACGGCTTATTGTCAACAATCTGCATCACGTTCATGGTTCCGTTTCCAATATCCGCCAGCATATTTATTCCCTGCATTGCGCCTAAATTAACAACAGCCGCAAATCCCTGTGGAAATATTTCTACGCCGCATAAATGCACATGATATCTCTCCCTTCGGAACTCAAAATGCAGTTCCTGCTCTTTCATCAGATAGCGTCTAAAATCTGCGCCTTGACTTTTCATCCACGCAAGCGGAAGTCCAACCGCCAATGTCACATTTGCTTCATGCAGTCCCCTGAACTTCAATTCTTCCGCCAGTGCTGCAAGCGTTAAAATATAAAAATCCTCGGAATCTGTTTTATTGCCCTGATATACCAAGTGCGACTCCCCAATTACGTAAAACATCTCCTTATATTTCACGAAATTTCTGCTAACAATCGGTTCGTCCTCCATACATTCCACGCCTGTCCGGAATACCCTGTGCGCAGTCTTCATATTCCCATATCCATGATCCACTCCGACTATTATTTTGTTTCCACTGTTAAATTTTTGCATATAGCCTGTCCTCCCTTTTTTGTTTGCAAAATCTCTCTAACACATAAAATTTTCTTTTAGTTAGGACAGGCCTCTGCTATAATAAACTTGCAAGATTTATTTAGAAGGGCTTGTCCCTCTATCCTTACAAATTAAATTGTTCCACCAATTTAATCTGCATCCGAAATGTCCCTGTTTCCGGCAGGGACATTTTCATTTGCTGCTTCATTTCTCTTCCGATTCAGCATATCCGCAACCTTCTTCTGCTCGTTGGGATATAAATGTCCGTATGTATTCAGGATAATCTTAATGTCCTTATGTCCCATGCGTTCCTTAATGACCATAGGCGCTACTCCCTGATGTGCGAGATACGCACATGCTGAATGTCTTAAATCATGTACCCTGATCTTTTTTACTCCAGCCTTTTGAATATGTCTTACCATTTTATGCTGTACTGCTTCGCATACGATTGGAAAAAGCCTTTCGCTATCGGGAAATTCATACAACTTATCACAATACGCTTTAATTTCCTGTGTCAAAAATTCGGGAATATCTATTGTCCTGACTGACTGTTCCGTCTTAGGCGTTGTGATGACATCTTTTCCCCCTGTACGGTAATAAGTTTTTGAAATAGATATTTTGTTCTCCTGAAAATTTACGTCACTTTTTAATAACGCAAGCAATTCTCCGATACGCATTCCCGTCCAGAATAAAATTTCAAACAAAACATAATATCTGCTTCCCACTTCAATCGTATTAATGAATTGCTGGTACTCCTCATAAGTCCAGAAATCCATTTTATCCGCATCTGGCTTCCCCATTTTCTTTACTTTCTTGCAGGGATTATTTGTCAGATTGTAGATATTGGAAGCGTGAGTAAATAACGCCGTCATTTGATTCTGAAGCATCCGCAGGTATGTCTGCGAATATCCTGCCTCCCGCATTTTGTTCTGCCACTGGATAATATCTGCAGGAGTAATTTCATTCATAGCTTTCTGCTCAAAGTACGGAAGAATATGTCTTTCAATCATATATCTCTTATTCTTGATCGACCGTTCCTTCAATTCACCCTGCTTATCCCTAAAATAAGTCTCAACAAAAGCTCCAACCTTCATATTCATGTCTGCTTCTGTTGTTTGTATAAATTGCTCCTCATACTCTTTTGCTTCCCTCTTTGTCTTGAACCCTCGTTTGCACTTTTGTTTCTGTCTGCCCGTCCAATCATTGTAGCGGAACATACAGTACCATGTTCCCCTCTGTTCATCCTTATAGACTGACATAAAATCTCCTTTCCTCTCGGGGCAGCCTATAGTTTGTCATAAAATCAACCTTGCAGAACTGCCCTTAAATTTGCTTTTCGTTTCAGCCGCATATCCTAAAATCTAAATAATATACCGACCGTCTGTTACATTGTTGTCACTACGCTTTGATACCCATAAAACTTCTTGTCCCAATATGCTCTGAGTATCTTGCCGGACACGACAATATAGCCGCTATCTTCCAGTTCCTTATTCAACTGTCTGATGATTTTATATGCGTGTCCTTTAGAAACACCAAGCATATCAACAACATCCTGTTGTTGGACGGCATTTTAAATGGAGTGGCGACTGCACAGTCGCCGCAAATAAAAATCTCCCTATAAAAGCAGTAACTCATACAGCGTGCGGTAAAAAACGGCACGCTTTTTTCTTGCATAGGACAGGAAAAGCAGTATGATGGTATTTATAGCAGAGGACACAAAAAGAAGAGAACCCCACCGACCAAAGTTTGGTTCTCTTCCCATCCATCAGCCAGATCCCCGAAAGGACCCGCCATACCAATGATACGACCATTTACTGTTTTTTGCAAGCTGAACCAAATATCTCTTTCCGACAGGCAGTGGTTTGACCAGGAGGCTGGGAGCCTCTCCCATACGGATGGTATCTGCCCTGTCTGCCATGCGAAAGCATGTCTGTCCCCATTTGCGTCCTATACGCGTTACCTGGTGGAGTGGAAGGAGGATCTACCCATTACACACGAAGTAACCGTACAACGTTACCGGTGCAGTTCCTGCGGCCATACCCATGCCCTGCTCCCCAGTCCCCTGGTACCCTATTCCTCTTATTCCCTGCGCTTTATCCTCCTTGTGCTGCGGGGCTGCTTCCTGCACAGGGCCTGTGTACAGAAGATTTGTGAACATGCAGGAATCTCTGTTTCTACCTTCTACCGCTGGAAAGCCCTCTTCCTTGCGCATAAGGCCCTGTGGCTGGGGATGCTGGAAGACCTGAAGGCGTCTGCGGAAGCATTCCTTGACGGCATGGACGGCATCCTCCTGCAGGGTTTCTGCCGGAAATTCGTCTTTTCGTTCCTCCAGCGTCTGCGCGGCGCCTCCCCGGATCCACCGTCCGGCGCACCGGGCCAGCCATCCGGCTCCACATAAGACGGGAATGGGAATTCGGAATGGTTTCTGTTAGTCTGTCTGTAACACCAATAGAAGGAGGATATATGTTTATGGAAACAGCACAGACGCAGAAGGAACAGATGGAAGTGGCGCAGATGCGCTTCGGGATCATCGCGCCGCTGGTGCAGGGAACTTATACGGATGATTCCATAGCCGCTTACTGCCGCCGGGTGGCGCTCACCCCGCAGCGGCTGCCGGACGGGAGGGTGTTCCAGTATAAGCCCAAGACCGTGGCGAAATGGTACCAGCTCTATGAAAAAGGCGGCATGGAGGCCTTGGTCCCCCGAACCCGTTGTGACAAGGGCGGCACCCGGGTGATCCCGGAGGAAGCGGAAAGGGAGATCCGCAGGCTTAGGAAGGAATACCCGCGGCTGAATGCCACCCAGGTCAGGGAGAAACTGGTGCAGGAGGGAACACTTCCGGCAACGGTGTCCGTCTCCACCATCCAGCGCTATATCAAACACAACGATCTTAAGGGTACGGAAGATACATCCGTGAAGGACAGGAAAGCTTATGAGGAGGCGTATTTTGGGGGGATGTGGCAGGCCGACACCTGTTATCTTCCCTATATCAGGGAAAACGGGAAGTCCCGCCGTGTCTATCTGATCATGATCCTGGATGACCATTCCCGGATGATCGTGGGCGGGAAGCTTTATTACCAGGAAAACGCTGCGAATTTCCAGAAGACCCTCAAAGAAGCCATCGCTGCCTATGGGATCCCGAACAAGCTGTATGTGGATAATGGTTCACCCTATAGCAATGAGCAGCTTTCTTTTATCTGCGGCTCTGTGGGGACAGTGCTCTTACATACGCCGGTAAGGGACGGGGCCAGCAAAGGAAAGGTGGAGCGGAATTTTCGGACACTCAAAGAACGGTGGCTCTATGGGCTGGACGTGTCGCAGATTCAGGGCCTGGATGAGTTCAACCGGCTGCTTTCGGAATACATCCGCAGGCACAATACCACGAAGCATGGCGGCACGGGCTTAAGTCCGCTGGAGAGATACATGGCGACAAACGGCCGGATCCGCAGACCGCAGTCCCGGGAATGGCTGGACGAAGCCTTCCATAACCGGGTGGTCCGGAACGTAAACCGGGATGCCACCGTCCACCTGCTGAATGAATGCTACGATGCGCCCATGCAGTTCATCGGCCAGAAAGTGGAGGTAAGGTTTCTGCCCGGCGACATCGGCAGCGCCTACATCCTCTATGGCGGGCAGCACTATCCCCTGCGCTTGACAGACCGGGTGGCGAATGGCAGGACAAAGCGGCAGGCGGCGCTTTCCATCGACTATGCAAAGGAGGGCCGTGGGGATGTTCACTGATTACTATGGGTTATCATTCAATCCCTTTGACAAGCAGAACACAAAAGAGAGGGATGCGTTCCGTTCCAGGGACCATAAGGAGATGCTCTCCAGGCTGGAATACTTAAAGACAGTAAGAGGGATCGGTATATTTACGGCCAGGCCAGGGATGGGCAAGACCTATGCCCTGCGCTGTTTCATGAAGGGCTTGAACCCCAACCAGTACCAGACAGCCTATATCAGCCTCTCCACCATCAGCGTGACGGAGTTCTACCGGGAATTCTGCACCCTCCTTGGGCTGGAGGCATCCGGGAACAAGACGGGTATGTTCCGTGCCATCCAGGAGCGGGTGTATTACCTTTATCGGGAGAAGAAGCAGCCCCTGGTGCTGGCCATCGACGAGGCCCAGTACTTAAACTACAACATCCTGCGTGACCTGAAAATGCTCTTAAACCACAGCTATGACTCCTTAAACTGCTTCAGCCTGGTGCTGGTGGGAGAGCCGTACCTGAACCACATCCTGGACAAGCAGGTGCATGAGGCCCTGCGCCAGCGAATCACGGTACACTATAATTACGAAGGGCTTTCCGACCAGGAGGTGCCGGACTATATCTGCCATAAGCTGGAGCTTGCCGGAGGAAGCCGAAGTATCCTGGAGGGAGGTGCGCTGAGCGCGGTCCACGGTTACAGCGAGGGGAACGCAAGAAAGATCGATAACCTGATGACGGATGCGCTGACAATAGGCGCCCAGCAGGAGCAGCACTGTATCAGTGCAGAAATCGTCATGGCGGCAGCAAACAACCAGGCTCTGACATAAGAGTGATACGACAAAATAAATAAAATGGCGGCGGAATCGTGATTTGGAGATGCGATTCCGCCGCTGTTTCTGTTTGGGTGGATAAAATAATGTGCTGTTGGTGGCGACCAGAATTCGCTGTTCAACATCCTGTGCCGTTATCATATAATTTTTATTCATCTACCTCCCTCCTCCTGCACTGACGCTGTATATTGTCAAGTTCTTATTTGCTGTTCTATTTTTATCTTGACTTATTCCTTATGATAAATCAATGTCAAATATTTGTCAAGATAATTTTATTGATTTCCTTTTTATCTTGTGATAGTATTGTATCTATAAGAAAAGAAATGCGTTTCAGAGAGGCTATTTTAAGCCGTTCATCTGATAGAAAGGAATTTTAAGTATGAATTTATATTCGCCGGACATCATCAAAAATGATTTTCACTTTAATGTTGCAACCTACAGCATTAACCGCCATGCCCACGAAGAAACGCTTTCTTCCATTTATGATGATGAGAATACGCACAAATGCGGGACTACCTGCTTTATAAAAAAAGCAGCTATCCACACTAGCATAATGGAAATTCTCGATTATGATATGCCGGAAAAAGAATCTGCTGTTGTGGCATTTCAGAAATTGAAGTCTGTTTTGCCATTACTCGCCATAAACTCCCCCTTTGACAAAGAAACCTTCAATTTATATTGCAGCAAACACACACCAAAAGATGTCGAGACTTCTACCGGACAAATCATGCCGATATTGCAGTCCTGCTTTGAAGGACAGCCGGCACTGTCTTATCTGTATCCTTTATTTCATATGATAATGCGCTCCTGCTATCAGCAAGCTGGAAAAGCAGCCGATACGGAGCTACTTCAAGCCGCCAAACTGTTATCAAAAGAAGTTAGCAGTCTTGAATCTTTATATACACAAGCAAGAAATTATTTAGATGACGTTATCATAGAGCCGTCAAAGCAAAGCTTACAACTGCCTAGCAACGTAATAGCTGAAATATATCATTCTTACTGTCTGTATGCAGATAAGCAAGATTTTCATGCAAATGCATTATCCGCTATGGAACTAAAAGATACTTTTCTGTCTGATATCCATTCCCAGTCAGACACTCATTCCAATACACAAAATTGGTTAGAATACCTAAATCATGCCTCTAACCTTATTACAGATAATGCAATCGGAAAATATCCTATTACATCCTTCAAACAATTTTTATGTATAGGTATCCGACTGCTACTTGAAGACGAACTTGTTATAAAAAAATGCAAACTATGCAACGGATATTTTCGTGTGAAGTACACTTCCAACCAAGAATACTGTACAAGAATATACAGAGACACTTCCACTACCTGTAATGA
>Ga0224741_10238_pt1 | contig 10538 bp, 11 predicted proteins | sample LIM_E_Water_Pos_FD_161629 | JGI IMG/M metagenome (GOLD analysis project Ga0224741, IMG submission 161629) | Enriched cells from gastrointestinal tract of the lab mouse from Pacific Northwest National Laboratory (PNNL), Richland, Washington... | ecosystem: Host-associated > Mammals > Digestive... | reverse complement strand
ATCAACGATACAGAAAAAAATGTCGCCGGTATATTAGATATGTGCATAGAAGCAAACGTATACGGCATTATTTGCTATGGCATGGGACTTACGCTGCGGGAAGGGAACAGGGAATATTTTTATGAACAGTTAGACCGGCTGTTTCCAAATCGAAAAGAACAATATATGAGATTCTACGGAAATCAGTATATCATAGAAAGTCCGAACAATAACCGCCTCATGAATTTATTGATTCAGACATGTCGCCAGCACGGAATTGTTCACAATAATGAACAGATCTTCCAGTATCTGCAAACCTTTGAAGAAAAAGTCCCCGCCAGGCAAGTAAGCCTTTTAGACGTCTTCCCCGATCTAACATGAGCATCCCCCTCCAAAATGACAGGCCATGATCTTTCATTTGGAGGGGGCAGCTAGACTATTTTTTCAGTTTAAAAGTTACCTTTTTCATCAGGTATGGATCATCCTGGAAACAGTGGTCAAAATAATACGATTCCAGAATCAATTTCTTTTTCTTATATTTCTTCAGGTTTAAGTTTTTCATCTTAAACACACCATTTTTATCTGCTTTTACACTTTTTATCATCTTCTCGCCACCAGGACGTCCGCTCCGGTAATAGAGCTCAACCCCCAGATTTTTACCAGCTTTCCCTACAATCTTTTTCGTCTTGCTGGTAATCTTCGTCATCTTTTTGGGAGAAGTCACTTTCAATGTTTTCTTCAGTTTCTTCACATTGTTTTTCTGGAGATCCACCATCTGACCAAGCCACACTTTATCTTCCACTAATTGTTTCGGTAATTTTGTGGTCAATTCCGTTTTTGTCAGGTTGTTCCTCTCTAAATGCGTATCTTCACTGACTAATTTCGTAAGCTTCGTCATATCCGGCAGAGTGCTTATGTCAGAATCTATTATAACAAAAGAAGTCAGTTCCGTCATCCCCCCGATCGGACTTATATCCGTTACCGTAGAGGGAAGTTCGAGACGGGCTAATTGCGTGCAGTTACGGATCCCCTCAATACTCGTGAGACTGAAGCAGTACCTCAAAGAAAGACCGGTTAGATTTTTTAAATGTTCTAACGGTTTCAGATCTGTGATCTTGCTCCTTCCGGTCGCAAAGCTACGTAAATTTGTCAATTTCTCAATCCCTTGAAGAGAAACGACCTGATCCTCTTCTTTTCTATCCCGGTCATCCTCCCAAAATGAAACTATGTCCTGTGACAGCCGTTCTACCTTCTGAGCCTCTTCTTCTGTGAATGTGCTATCTGGTGTCTTTCCCAACGCCTTTAAGATCATCTGATAAAGGGCCCTATCTGGTATTCCCGTCTCGTCATTCCAAATTACATCGGAGGCTGCCGCTTGAACAAGTGGGCCTCCAAATGAAGGCAGACTTCCCAGCAGTACCGAGATCACCATCATTAAAACAACAACTTTTTTCATGATTCCATTCATTTTTTTTACCATATCCACCATCTCCTTCCTGTCTACCGAAACAGTCTTTGATTATGTTTTCATTGTAACATAAGACTATAGAGATAGTCAAGAAGGAATCTCTTTTTTCATGTCTCTCTTTTTATCATGTGAACAGACAGATTTTCGCAACAACCTCCGGATATGGTTCCTATTATGTCATTACCATCGCACCAACCTGATCACTATTTTTTAGAAGATAGATTCAATTTCTTTAATAGCGTTTTGTTGATTTTTCCACTCGATTTCATTTTCTTCTCTTTTTGATATTTTTTAATCGCGGATTTTGTCTTTGCTCCAAAAGAACCGTCCGCCTTCCCGCACTTATATCCCAGTTTGTTCAGCTTCTTTTGAATTTTTTTAACCGTTGCCGCGGAATAATATTGGGACTTCGGTTTTGCAGCAGATCCCGTTTTGGGTTTGGCAGAATACGGACAGTTCCCATTTTTGTGTAAATGCGGTGGATTTCCATTGCAATGATAATGATAGCTGCCAAGCCCGCTTTTGTTCTTATAATCGTGATGCCCTCCGCTGGAATCTGTCCTTCCTGAATGCGCAGAAACTACCACATTCGAGAATAGTAAACAGACACACAAAATTACTGTCAGCACTCGTTTTCCATTTTTCATGATCGTCATCCTCCAAACGTTTTTTGTTCATCCTGATCAAATCAATACAACTCCATTATACCAAATCGCTAATCTTCTCGCAATACCGCTATCGTTCTTATCCCAACTTGAAATTACTTTCTAATCTGTTATAATAAAACATATAAATCACAAATAGAAAGGAAGTATAAAAAATGGATTACGGATTGATCGGAGAAAAACTCGGGCACAGCCTCTCAAAACCGATCCACGAGAGCCTTGCCGATTATACATATGACATCCACCCCCTCACCAGGGAAGAATTTAAAACATTTATGGAGGAAAAAGCATTCTGCGCAATCAATGTCACGATCCCTTACAAAAAGGACGTGATCCCTTATCTGGATTCGATGGACGATCACGCCAAAGCCATCGGCGCCGTAAACACGATCGTCAACACAGACGGAAAACTCCGCGGCTACAACACCGATTTTTCCGGTTTTGAATACATGGTCGTGCGCCATCACGTAGATCTCGAACAAAAAAAAGTGGTCGTCCTCGGAAACGGCGGCGCTGCACAGGCGATCAAAGCCGTTGTCAAAAAACACCACGCCAAGGAAATGATCATCGTCGATATAGTCGATGACGGCGAATCCATTTCCTATGAGGAATGTTTTGAAAAGCATACCGACGCTGACGTCATCATCAATACCAGTCCGATCGGCATGTATCCGAACGTCGATGCCAGTCCGGTCGATCTCACCAGATTTCCGAACTGCAAAGCTGTCATGGACGTCGTATACAACCCTCTACCGACCAAACTCGTCGCGCAGGCAAAAGAACTCGGCATGATCGGTGTCAACGGGCTGGAAATGCTGGTCGCGCAGGCGAAGTACGCGGTCGAGATCTTCCTCGATACCAAAATCGACGAGGACAGGATTCAGGAAATATATGAAAAAATGAAATAAAGATGGGAAAATTCGTACCCTTCAAATGGCGAAATGAAGGGTACGAAGGCAACCTTATAATTAACGATATGTTCTTCCCGTAAAAACATCGATCAAAAGAAGATCTTTCCATTTACACACTTCTTCCTCACTATTTTTAAACTTTACCTGATACAGTGGCGAAAAAGTAAAATTGTCATTTTGCGGTAAAGACATATATACAACCTCGATTTTATCAATACTTTCAGCAGACGGGTACGCAACTGCCTTATCTGTAATAGCTGCTACATCATCTAATGATATAAACTCTTCTTGCTTACATTTCTTCACTTCTTTAATCTTATCTGGCACTCTAACAAAATCTACATATTTGACAACATCACCCTCCAAAGCTAACATTATATATGGAGGTTTTGCTACCTTAGATAAAGCCTCCTCATCAAACGATATTCCTCTATTTCCAACTAATTCCGTACCTTCATATATATAATTATATTCTATTTGTACCTCATCACCTTCTTTTTCAACTATTCTTCCATTTGATACTGGATAACGACATCCCATCTTTTCTAATATATTTCGAATAAAACTATCTGGATCTTTTATTTCTAATTTCGTTTCCCCCTGTTTGTAAAAGCCAAAACTAACATCCCTTTTTTCCCCGTCGAACAAATCACATAGCCAGGAAAATTTCAAACCTTTATTCTCATACTCGCAGGAAATATTCTCCATTTCACTATTTTTTTCTTTCTTTATCTTGCTCACATCTATATTTTCTCCCACGACACTTGACGCTAGCGCAGTATCATCTATATCCATAAATGATATATTAAATATGGAATATTCCTCTTTAATATCCGATCTATCATTTAAATCATTCATTTCTGTGCTCGCATTTTCATCTTTGGGCTCTTTTTTCCTAATTTCACTTTTTATCGAGCATCCTGATAATACACCTATTGAAACCAAAACCAAACATATCCTTATCAATACCGTTTTTCTCATTTCATTTTCCCTCCATTTACATAATTCAAAACCTTTTAAAAACTCCTGACATCAATAATATTTCCATTATCAAGTTCATATACTTTATCACACAAATAATCAATATCTGCCTGATTATGACTTGCGATCACAATGGTTCTTCCCGCCTCTTTTAATCGGAGAAAAAGAGTTCTCATCTCTTCCACACCTTTTTTATCAAGTCCGTTCATCGGTTCATCTAATATCAATAAAGATTGTTCCTCCATAATAGCCTGAGCAATTCCTAATCGTTGTCTCATACCGAGTGAATATTTAAAAACGAACTTTTTATCATCTGGATCTAATCCGACTAGCTGCATCGTTTTTCGGATTTTCTCTTTGTCAGGTATCCCTTTTATCGAATACAGATCATATAAGTTTTTATATCCTGAAATGTAAGGCATAAAACTCGGAGTTTCAATGATCACACCTATATCCTCAGGAAAATCTACCTCTTTCCCTACTTCTTTACCTTGAACCAAAACGGTTCCACAATCTGGTTTCAAAAAACCTGCGATCACTTTCATTAACAGGGTTTTGCCTGAACCATTCAGTCCAACAAAGCCACATACACTTCCTTTCTCAATCGATATATTTATATCATTAAGAACTTTATTTCTTTTAAAAGATTTGCTCATATTTTTTATTTCTATTACATTTTCCATACTAAAATCCCCTTATTCATCTTTTTTAAAGCTTACGTGATCTAAACTCTTTCGAATGAGTATAACAAGTATAGTAATTACAGATATGCCATATAATACGGAATAAATCATAGAATTTGGCCCTATATTTAATGTACTTTCTGCGATACTATATACCCTGAATGGAGAAATCCTACTCCACATCTTTACCACTGGATTTATTTTATATAGTTCACTGATCAAATCAGAATCTATATAATAGCCTCCAAAAACAAAAGCAACCGCATATGTTGTTTTTTTTCTTAAGGATAACAAAACAAATAATAAGCCAATAGACATTCCTTCCAAAATCATAAGCAGGATATTAAACCCGCCCACCACATTAGGATTGTATACAAACAGATCCGGATAATACATTGCTACACCTTCTACGCCTACCTCATAAGGTCCCTTACTCAACGATGTATACGCGGCATCACTCCAGGAGTTGTCCAGTGTAATATGTCCGCCACTCGTTAAAAATAATATCACAAATATAAATAGGTTTATGATAAGCACAATACAAAACACATAACACAATTGACTTCTAACCCATATTTTCTTGTTCATTCTGACCAGGCTATATGAAAAACCTGGATGAAAGAAAAAAATACCACAGGAAAATAAAGCTATGCCGATTTTATATATCATTCCTGTAAAATAACCAGCCCCAAAAAACGTACTGAGTTCAAAGAGATTCAGTTTATCTTCATGTTGTGACAACCAAGTGGATATTCCACCAAAGGTATATACAAGATAACATAGAACTGTTATCAAAAATAAATAAAGGACCGGATTTAAAAATTCATATTTTAAAGATAAGCCAACAATTCTTCTTGTTTTTATAGTATGTTTAAAACTTCCCATTCACAAATCTCCTTTTAAAAAATATATAATAAGAAATAATTGCGAACAAACAAAGAATACTTGGATATAGATAGCAATAAAGCATTCCTCCCAAGCTTTCTGTCAAAGTAGTACCAGCGAACGACGCATACATCAAATCCAAATACGGGTTTCCTAAAACCAATGCTAATATCTGAAGAAAACGATATACGATCCAGGGCATTGCAAAAATAATATATTTGTTTTTTACAAAACAAGTAATGATCAATGTAAAAAACGTGCCAGGAAGCATCTGTAATACATACGAAATATATACTAATAAATAATAAAATATTATGTTGTTTTTCACTATGTTTTCAAATATACCTAGTCCATGTAATTTTTTTGCGTCGTATTCATTAATAGAAAAATCGCAATTATATGCCTTACAAATCAGAAAAAAAACGAGCAATACGATAAGTGCCATTCCCATAACTGATGTAAAAACAGCCATAATTTGATCAAATATGTATTTTCTTTTACTGGTTCTAACAATTTGATAATATGCTACTCTTTTTTTTATTTCTTCCGAAAAAATCACGAAAAATGGTAGTGGCGATAAAACCATAGCAACAATGTGTCCTGAGCCAAATACTGCTGCGCATTTATAACACTCCATAGCATCGTCTTGTACAATGAATGACTGATAAGAACCTGCAATGAAAGTCAACAACGTTATAATTATGGCAATCCAAAAAATCTTACTAAAAAATATATTTTTTATGTATACTTTATACATTTGTACACTCCCTGTATGATCATCCCGCTGTTCCAACAAATACCCATACCAATATTTGTTAAAACAGCGGGATTAATGCAATATTAATCACAAAACATATTATGGTCTCCAAGTTCCATCAACCCACGCACACTGGGAAGCTTTTGAATTCGTTTGCATTTTTAAATAATACTTGTCATCTGTCCCGCCATAACCAGGATTATAATTCAAATATCTTCCACCATCCTCGTACTTTGCAAAATCCATTGAAACAGTAGCCTTACCATCGTTTTTTGATCGCCTTACTCTCATAGTTAATGGTAACCCGGGAGCTGCAGACGTAGAAATTGATCTTAATCTAACAAGTGCAGGACCACTTTCCTCCTTTTTTTGATCATTAGAACGATCTGCACCACCTTTTCCATTCATGAAAAAATCATAACTATGCATTGTCGCCGCCTCACTAATTGCCCCTGCTGATGAAAGCATTGTTCCTGCTAACAGTACTGACAATACTATTTTTTTCCGTTTAATCTATTAATTCTCACTTATCTCTACCTTCTTTCTAATTTTAATTGATTTAGTATATTTGCTGTTTATTTCTGCGTTCTTTCCATTATAGCCTTTTATTCGAAAAGAACGCATTCTTCAATTAACACTCTGCACAACTTCTCTCTGTGCATTCTTTCACCGCCTTCCTTTATTATTTTATAGAGATCTATATTAGTCTCAGATTCTACTCATACATTGTTGATTCTTCTATACTCCCTCTGTGCATATATATCCATATAGAACAATCATTTTCCCAGTCATAACATTCGAAAAGTCAAGTACAATATCCAAACACAAGTCTATTATACCTAATGACCAACTGTTTTACAATACCGCAATAGTGCCACTTTCCGCATTCCTTATAACACTTTCCGCACCTTTTTAGCCCCAATCGCTATTCACAGCCTCACATTACTATTGTATCTAAACCCATACTATAATCCCCACCCTTCAAAAATCACACAAAAAAGCATACCAGACTTTTACATCCGATATGCCCGATCCATAAAAACATCCCATGTTCTACCCTTCCCCACCATCATACCCATCCAAAAAATGATGCTTCACCCCATTCTGCTTATAGGCGATCACCGTATCCACATTCACATTCTCCACGCTCCGGAAAATATTTTTCGCCACCGACGGACTCCGCTTCTCCAGTTCCCGGATCAGCTCCTTTACTTCCTCCCGCTTTGAACTCTTCTGCTCTTCCTCCGCCTCCTGTTCACACCGCTCCGTAAAGCGGCAGGCGCAGCGGATGAACCGCAGTTCATTGTAGTGCATCCAGTGGATGATGTCCTCCTCCCGGATCAGATACAGCGGCCGGATCAGCTCCATCCCCTCAAAGTTTGTACTGTGCAGCTTCGGCATCATCGTCTGGATCTGCGACCCGTACAGCATGCCCATCAGGATCGTCTCCACGACATCATCAAAGTGATGGCCGAGGGCGATCTTGTTACAGCCGAGCTCCTTCGCCCGGCTGTACAAGTACCCCCGTCTCATTCTAGCGCACAAATAGCAGGGGGATTCCATATCGTCCTTCGCCACGATCTCGAATATATCCGTCTCAAAAACCGTGATCGGTACATGGAGCAGCTCCGCATTCCGCCGGATCGTCTCGTAATTGATCGGATTATAACCCGGATTCATCACGAGAAAGACGAGTTCAAAATTTTTCTTCCCGTGCCGCTCCAACTCCTGAAATAACTTGGCCATCAGCATGGAATCCTTGCCGCCGGAAATGCACACGGCGATCTTATCCCCGTCCTGGATCAGCTCATACTCGTTGATCGCCTTCGTAAATTTACACCAAATCTGTTTGCGGTATTTTTTTATGATGCTCCGCTCCACATCCCTGCATCTGTTATCCTGTTCCATGTCAGCTCACCGCCCCAAATGCTTCCTCTAAATCCTCGATGATGTCATCCACATGTTCCGTCCCGATCGACAGACGGATCGTATTCGGATGGATGCCCTGATCCAGCAGTTCCTCCTCACTCAGCTGGGAATGCGTCGTAGAGGCCGGATGGATGACGAGGGATTTCACATCCGCCACATTGGCAAGCAGCGAAAATAGCTGCAGATGGTCGATAAATTTCTTTGCCGTTTCCGCATCGCCCTTGATCTCAAAGGTAAAGATCGAGCCGCCTCCGTGCGGGAAATATTTGCCGTAAAGTTCCTTCTGAACCGGATCATCCGACACCGAAGGATGGTTCACTTTCTCCACCTGCGGGTGCTTCGCCAGATACTCTGCGACTTTCAGGGCATTTTCCACATGCCGCTCCACCCGCAGCGACAGCGTTTCCAATCCCTGCAGGAACAAAAACGCGTGGAACGGCGACAGGGTGGCACCGGTATCGCGCAGCAATATCGCGCGGATCTTCGTGACAAACGCCGCCGCACCGACTGCCTTGGTAAAACTGATGCCGTGATAACTCGGATTCGGCTGGGTCAGCGAGGAAAATTTTCCGCTCGCCTCCCAGTCAAACTTACCGCTGTCCACGATCACGCCGCCGATCGCCGTCCCGTGCCCGCCGATAAACTTCGTGGCCGAATGCACGACGATGTCCGCGCCGTATTCGATCGGACGCACGAGATACGGCGTTGCAAACGTATTGTCAATGACGAGCGGAATCTTATATTCATGGGCAATACCCGCCAGCTTTTCGATATCCACAACATCCGAGTTCGGATTTCCCAGCGTTTCAATAAAAACAGCCTTTGTATTGTCTTTGATCGCCTCCCGGACAGCCGCCTCGTCAAACGGATCGACAAACGTCGTCGAAATGCCATAATCTGTCAGCGTGTGGGCCAGCAGATTATACGTGCCGCCATAAATATTTTTCGCCGCCACGATATGATCCCCGGCGTGCGCCAGATTTTGTATCGTATAAGAAATCGCCGCCGCGCCGGACGCTACCGCCAACGCTGCCACGCCGCCCTCGAGCGCCGCGATCCTCTGTTCAAAAATATCCTGAGTCGGGTTTGTCAGCCTTCCGTAAATATTTCCGGCATCTGTCAGTCCAAACCGCGCCGAAGCGTGCTCCGCATCATGGAACACATACGAAGCCGTCGCGTAGATCGGCACCGCACGCGCGTCTGTCACCGCGTCCGCCTCTTCTTGTCCTACATGAAGCTGTAATGTTTCAAATTTCAAATTTCTCTCACTGTATTTTTTCATCCTGAATCTCTCCTATTCTCCAAATAATGGCGTTGACAAATACCGGTCTCCCGAATCCGGAAGAAGTGCAACAATCGTTTTTCCTTTATTTCCCGGCCTTTTTGCCAACAAAGAAGCTGCTTTGAGCGCCGCGCCCGAAGATATACCGACCAGTATCCCCTCGCTCACCGCAAACGCCCTGCCCTCCGCAAACGCATCCTCGTTTTCTATCGCGATCACCTCATCGTAAACATCCGTATCCAGCACATCCGGCACAAAACCGGCGCCGATTCCCTGGATCTTATGCGGCCCAGGCGTTCCCTCCGAGAGCACCGGACTGGAAGCCGGCTCGACTGCCACGACCGTAACGTCTTTCTTTTTCTCTTTTAGATACTGTCCCACTCCGGTAATCGTCCCACCTGTGCCGACTCCGGCCACAAAAATATCCACCTTCCCGTCAGTCTGATCCCAGATTTCCGGACCGGTGACCGCCTTGTGCATGGCCGGGTTAGCAGCGTTCACAAACTGCCCGAGAATAACGGCTCCCTCGATGCCCTCTTTCAATTCCTCCGCTTTTTCGATCGCGCCCTGCATGCCCTTTGAGCCATCGGTCAGTATAAGTTGTGCCCCATAGGCACGCAGCAGTCTGCGCCGTTCCACACTCATCGTATCCGGAAGGGTGAGCACCGCCCTGTAACCTTTCGCCGCCGCGACTGCTGCCAGACCGATCCCCGTATTGCCAGACGTCGGCTCAATGATCGTCGCGCCCGGCTTCAAGATTCCTTTCTTCTCCGCGTCTTCAATCATCGCGAGCGCAACGCGGTCTTTCACCGAACCCGCCGGATTCAGATACTCCAGTTTCGCCAGAATGACGGCATCCGACACCCCGGCCGCCTCTGCGTAACGACTCAGTTTCAGTATTGGTGTTCCTCCAATCAGTTCCAAAGAACTTTCTAATATTTTTCCCATCATAACCTCATTTCCGCCTACGTCAGGCCTTTATTCTTGAATTTTGAAAT
>Ga0224741_10236_pt1 | contig 10568 bp, 12 predicted proteins | sample LIM_E_Water_Pos_FD_161629 | JGI IMG/M metagenome (GOLD analysis project Ga0224741, IMG submission 161629) | Enriched cells from gastrointestinal tract of the lab mouse from Pacific Northwest National Laboratory (PNNL), Richland, Washington... | ecosystem: Host-associated > Mammals > Digestive... | reverse complement strand
TACAAACATCTTTTCTATTGCCGCTTTTTTTCTAAGTACATTTACCCCTGATGAACAGCAGGAACTTTTGCAGGAGCGGCTTAATATTTTGCAAAAGTACCGTGCAGGGATTGATAAACAAATCAATCCGTTATGGGAAAATGAAGTTTCTTCTGCCCATTCTGCAAATGTAAAAAGAATGATTGACCTTGTAGATGCTGAAATAACAGGAACAAACCGTTTACTTGAAAGCTGCAACGCCAACATATAACCCAAGTCCATGAAATGGATAACAGACTGTGAGGAAAACCTATGACTACAAACAATATCCGCTATTTATATAATGCAGAAACAGGCATTGAGCTGATTTTCTGTAAGGATTCAACCATGAATGAAACCAGATAAGGAGAAAACTCAAAATTTTGTTTAAGACAGCAGGCACAACAATGTGGAGTGAATATCTTATTTGGAGGAATTACAAAATGACAAAATCATTATTTGAAAAACTGGGCGGCAAGTACGAGCGACAAGGAAATTACTTAATACCGTGCTTGACCGTACCCACCGAAAAAGAACAGCCAATAGGTACATGGGGACAGCGACATCTGGACTATCTGAAGCAGTACCGCAAAGTTACATACACCAATCTTCTCACAAGCGGTAAACTTAATGCGTATCTTGCCGATATCGACAGGCAGGCGCAGGAACGCTTTGAAAAGCTCATAGAGAATATGAAACAATCACAGGGCATAACAGAACGCCTAAAGGAAGAAAACGCCTTAGAATGGACAGGGCGGCTAGGCAACATAAGGGCATGTGCGAGGGAGATTGTGAACGAGGAAATTATTTTCGCATAAAGCAAAGGCGGCAGGATTATCTGATATGATACCTCTTAAGTAGACAATGGAAATAACCAAAATCTACTTGGGAGGTATTTTTATGGCTTCACCGTATACGCCAGAATTCCGTGCCAAAGTTTCACAGGAATATCTTGATGGGGGTTCCTATCCCTCCCTGGCAGAAAAATATAACATAGGAAAAACAACATTACAACAATGGGTTGCCAAATACAAGATTTACGGAATTGCTGCGTTTGTCAAACCTTCCGGGAATGCCTCATATTCTTCAGATTTTAAAAAGATGTGTGTGGATGCGGTCCTGTCAGGAGAAGGGAGTGTGGACGATGTCGTTGCAAAGTACAACATATCTTCACGGGAGGTACTCAGACGCTGGATTATGCGTTATAATGCCAATAGAGAACTTAAGGATTATAGTCCGAAAAGGGAGGTCTATATGGCAGGATCAAGAAGAAAGACAACCATCCAAGAACGAAGGGAAATTGTTGCATATTGTCTGGAACATAACCGTGATTACAAAGGAACTGCGGATATCTATAAAGTTTCCTACAGCCAGGTTTATTCCTGGGTAAAGAAATATGATGCGAATGGCGAAGAAGGACTGACGGATAAGCGGGGGCATCATAAAGCAGATGAGGAAGTGGATGAACTGGAACGGTTAAGACGTGAAAACCTGCGGTTAAAACGCCAGTTGGAAGAAAAAGATATGGTGGTCGAACTGTTAAAAAAAGTGAAAGAATACGAAAGGATGTGAGGCTTGGCAAAGTACGTCATGAGTCAAAATATTTAGCTGTCAGACATTTCCACGCAGAGAAGAACTGGGGTATCGGATGGATGTGCCGCCAGCTTGGGATATCAAGGGCTGCTTATTATAAATGGCTGCATAGAAGCGTTCCCGATGCTGAGAAAGAAAATATCAGGCTTGCGGAACTCATTAAAGAGTACGACGAACGTTTTCGGCATATCCTGGGCTACCGGAGGATGACGTCCTGGATCAATCATTTCAATCATACAGCGTACAGCAAAAACAGGGTTCGCCGTATTATGAAAAAGCTGGGAATCCATTCTGTGATCAGAAAGAAAAAGAAAAAATATAGTTCTTCCACGCCGGAGACAACGGCAGAAAATAAACTTAGCAGAGATTTTTATGCAGCGGCGCCAAACCAAAAGTGGACAACCGATGTAACGGAATTCAAAATCCCTGGTGGAAAAGGCAAGTTGTATTTAAGCATGATTCTGGACTTATATGACAGGTATCCGGTTGCTTATGCCATCAGTAGCCGGAATGACAATAAGCTGGTATTTAGGACTTTCGACCGGGCAATCGCTGCGAATCCAGATGCGAAACCTGTTTTCCACAGTGACAGGGGATACCAGTATACGGGCAGAGTGTTCCAGGAAAAGCTGAGGAGGCAACAAATGGAGCCATCTATGTCCAGGGTTGGCCATTGTATTGATAACGGCCCTACGGAGGGGCTTTGGGGGATTATCAAATCAGAAATGTATCAAATGTATGAAATAACTGACGAGGCTTCATTGAAGCATGCCATAAGGGATTATATAAGGTTTTATAGCGAGGAACGCCCACAAGACAGATACCATTGCAAAACACCGCTTGAGGTGCGTAAAGAGGCGCTGGAATCAGATAAACCAATAGAATATCCCATTTCCCCAAATAAACGTATTGAGAAATATAAAGAAAAATGGTGTGCGTAGGAAATGACCACATATATCCACGTGGTCATTCCAAGCACTTTATTTTAGATATTTAAGCTGTCTACTTGACAAGGGGCTGATCAATCTTGTCGCCTAAAAATTTTTCAAAAGGTCTTGCTTGTTACGTTGCGTAATGATTTATAATATGTTTCAGGAGGTAAAGGACTATGGCAAAATGCAGGGCAATTCCAGATGGATATATGACAGTTGGAGAAGTTGCGAAGAAAATGGGAACAACTGTCCGAACTTTGCAATATTACGATAAAGAGGGATTACTCTCTCCATCAGCAGAAAGTGAGGGTGGGCGCAGGCTTTATACGGATAAAGATTTAGTTACACTTCATCAGATTTTGTCCTTGAAATCGTTAGGATTTTCTTTGGATGATATAAAGCCACGCTTAATTTCTTTAGAAACACCGACTGATGTGGCAACTGCCCTTACCGAACAGGCAGATAGCATACGAGAGAAAATAGAACAGCTAACAGATTCTTTGACAGTAATAGAACAGTTAAAAGCAGAAGTGTTACAAATGCAGACAGTCAATTTTAAGGCATATGCAGATATTATTGTCAATCTGCAAATGAAAAATGGCTCTTACTACCTTATTAAACGTTTCGATGACGACACGCTTGACCATATCCGTAATCAATTTGACAGGGAAAGTGGTTTGGACTTTATGGACAGGTTTAATCGTTTGAGCGATGAAATCGTACAGTTTCAAAAGGAAAATGTGCCCCCCGAAAGTGAAAAGTGCCAGCGGGTTGTAAAAGAATATTGGGGCTTGATTATGGAATTTACAAACGGCGATATGAGTATGTTGCCGAAATTGATGGAAATAGGCAATATTGATACTGCTACAAACGCTTGGGAAGAAAGACAAAAAATAGTAAACGACTATTTAGAGCTGGCTTTGCAAGTTTACTTTTCAAAACTCGGAGTAAATCCGTTTGAGGAGGTGGAATGATGAACCCTGCAATACAAGTTAGTGAATTAAAGAAAAGCTATGGCAGCCATATTGTTCTTAAGGGACTTAATTTTCAAGTCGAAAAAGGAGAAGTGTTTTCTCTGCTTGGCGTAAATGGAGCAGGAAAAACCACATCTCTGGAATGTATCGAGGGTTTGAAGAAATACGACAGCGGCACAATTATCGTAAATGGGAAAATGGGCATTCAGCTGCAATCATCATCTTTGCCCGCTCACATCAAACCTATGGAGGCTGTAAAGCTGTTTGCAAAATGGAATACAGCAAAGATTGACTACTCTATGCTTCATACTCTTGGTATCAAAGAAATTGAGAAAAAGCAGTATGCCAGGCTGTCCACAGGGCAAAAAAGGCGTTTACATCTTGCCCTTGCGCTTATCAGCAATCCAGATATTATTTTCCTCGATGAGCCGACTGCGGGACTTGATGTGGAGGGCAGACTTTCACTTCATGAGCAAATCCGAAAGCTCAAATCACAAGGAAAAACCATTGTTTTGGCAAGCCATGATATGGCAGAGGTAGAAACCTTATGCGACCGTATTGCCATTTTAAATCACGGAAATATTGTTTTTTGCGGCACAGCTTCGGAACTTACAGACAAGGTTGGGAAAAAATATTTTATCCATATCAAAACGCAGCAAGGGCGCAGTATTTTTGAGACGGACAATATTGAAGATACATTAATTAGTCTGCTTGGCGAATTGAAACAAAAGGAAATTCATGTGTTAGATATTAAAGTTGACCGTGGCACACTGGAACAGCATTTTATGGAAATGACAAGGAGGAAAACAGAATGAGTGGGTTTTTATATGGCGTTGCGTTACAGTGGAAATTGGATATAAGAAGCAAATCCTTGTTAGTTACCTGTTATATCATTCCGCTTATTTTCTTTCTTCTTATGGGCGGTATTTTCACTTCTGTTATGCCCGATATGAGAAGTACGCTCATCCAATCTATGATTATAATGAATGTTTCGATGGGGGCGTTTATTGGATTGCCGCCATCGCTGATTGAAACATATGGAAGTGATATAAACAAAGTTTATAAAGCAAACGGAGTGCCTATCTATCTGGGTCTTATTACGATGTTTCTTTCTGCATTTATCCATTTGATGATTGCCTGTGCTGTGATAGTGTTACTGGCTCCCGTATTATTTGAAGCAGTTTTGCCAGCACAACTTCAGATTTTCTTTTTTGCGCTTGCTTTATACATTATTGTGTCGTTAAGTATAGGGAGCATTTTAGGGCTGATGATAAAAAATCAAGCCAAGTTGACGATGATAGCACAGTTAGTGTTTCTGCCCTCAATTATGCTTTCGGGAATTATGTTTCCCATTGATTTGTTACCTGTTTTTCTTGAAGTGATAGGGCGTTTTTTCCCCGCTTCTTGGGGATACCGATTGATGTTGGATAATGGAGTTTGTTTTGAAAATTTGTGGTATCTAATCATTGTCTTTTTTATGGCAGTAATTGTATGTGGCATACTTTTAAAGAAACAAAAATCGAAATAGCTTGGGAGGACAACCGTTTGAATAAAAGCGTCTGGTGTCCTCCCATGACCTTGACTGTCCGTGGCGCCCCGCTGATGTAGGACGGATTTTGCGGACATTCAAAATAAAAAAGAATGTGGAGGTAACAGACAATGGCAAAGACGATTTTTGAGGAATTGGGCGGCAAATACGAAAGGCAAGGTGACTATTTAATCCCATGTATAGCTTTACCCGCCGAAGAAAAACAGCCGATAGGCACATGGGGACAGCGGCATCTGGACTATCTGAAGCAGTACCGCAAAGTTACATACACCAATCTTCTCACAAGCGGCAGGCTCAACGCTTATCTTGCCGACATTGACAGGCAGGCGCAGGAACGCTTTGAACGGCTCATAGAGGGCATGAAACAGGCACAGGGCATAACGGAACGCCTAAAGGAAGAAAACGCCTTAGAATGGACGGGACGGCTCAATAACATAAGGGCGTATGCGAGGGAGGTTATAGAGAGGGAAATCATATACATATAAGTGAAACGCATAGCAAGCCAAAATTGGAGGGTAAGGTTAAATAATCCTACCCTCTTTATCTTTTGTCTTAAAATTGTTGGGGATAAAGGCGATATAGCAGAGAAAAGTATTACCTACTATTTTTCGGACGGTAATTTTGTGTCAATAAAATTTGTAAACTTTTATCCAGATGGGTTGACAAACATTGGATTTAGCTATAATATAAATTCAATTATATAAACGAGATTATGGGAATTAGAGGTGATAATATGGCAAGGAAAACGCAAATTTCAAAGGAGGTCATTTTGGAGGCAGCATTGAAAATGCTTATTCGTGATGGGTACGCAGCTATCAATATCAAGACATTATCAAAAGAAATTGGTTGTTCTACACAGCCCTTAGTATGGCACTTTGAAAATATGGACGGACTTCGTAAGGCTTTGGCTAGTTATGCTTTGAAATATGCCAATGAAAAAATGCGGTCTCGCACTCAAAACGGGGTGGAAGCCTTTGCGGGTATTGGAATGGCATACATAAATCTTGCATTTGATGAGCCAAATCTTTTCAAATATCTTTATATGAGTGGAGAGTGCGGACTTCAAACAGGTAGATTTGACGTTTTGGTTAACGCTGATGAAAATGCGGCTATTGTTGAACAAGTTGCAGATTATTTGAAAATATCAAAAGAAAATGTCTGCTATTTCTTTCAAAATACAATGATTTATACGCATGGGCTTGCTTCATTTATCGCTTCTGGAATTATAACATCTTCAAAAGAAGAAGTAGCAGCGATGGTGAAGCAAACCGCCAGTGCTTTTTTATCACAGGCAAAAAGATGAACAAGGGAGAAATATATGAAAAGAGATAGATTTAATTTTCATCAAATTGAAACCAAAAGAATTTTTGTTTATTTAGCAATCGTTTTTTGTGTGTATTATGGCTTGTGGCTGATTGCGATTCTTTTACCTGATAGTGCGGGTAATGCTATTTATTCTTTTTTGGGCTTTCCCGTTATTTTTAGGGGAACGCCAGCTTTAAGGCAGATGATTTTTTTATAATCTATCATAGGCTTTTCGTCCTTTCTTATTTTGAAATTTCCGTCTGTTTTTGGAATGATAAAAGCTGTCTGCATAAAAATAACGCCCACATTTCTGTGAGCGTTATCTTCGTAATATGATTGAGTTTAGATACAAAATGCAGCATAAAGAGGAACAATCTTTTTATTATCCTCAAAGCCAAAGTTCTTTGCAGAGAGCTTGATAGCATAGGCAGGCTTGTAGGTTTCCATATAAACCTTTAAGCTCTTTGCCCGTGTGTTGTCGGCAGACTTGACCTCAATGGGAATAAGCTCACCGTCACGCTGAATGACAAAATCTATCTCAGCTCCACGCTCGGACTCCCAATAGTAGGTCTTATATCCGTTAATGGCAAGCTGCACATTAACATAATTTTCTGCCATACCGCCCTTAAAGTCGTTCAGTTCCTCGACCATATAGAGGACATCATTTGCCGCTAAATCTTTCTTTGCACAGAGCAGTCCTAAGTCGGAAACATAAATCTTGAACGCATCAATGTCACGGTAGTTCTCAAGGGGCTTTTTTATCTGCTCTACCTTGTAAATCTGTGATACGATACCAGACAGACAGAGCCATTCAATAGCGTTTTCAAACTCGGAAGCCCTGCCGCCTTTTTTAATCAGCTTATATTGGAAACGGGTATTTTTCTTGGAAAGCTGCACGGTGATGTTGTCATAAGCAAGCCTTGTTTTTTTGATTTCATTCAGATTGTTGTACTTGCTCATATCATTGAGATAGCTTGCCAAAATCGTATCCTGCGTATGGCGCACAAGGATATAATCCTTTGTTTCCACAAACTGCATTACGCATTCGGGCATACCGCCGACGATAAGATATTGACGGTAAAGCTGCATTGCCGCATCGTGCAAAGCAGAGGGCAAAGGTGTATCCTCTGCAAAGCAGTTCTTAATCTGCTCTACAAGGGCGTTTTCGCCGCAGGCTACCATAAATTCCTCCATATCCATAGGATAGAGGGTTTTCATATCCACCTTACCCACGGGAAAAGAAAACTTTGCCCTGTTTACCGCAACGCCCAAAAGACTTCCCGCCACAATAATATGATAATCGGGAGCGTCCTCGCAAAAGTATTTCAGAGATGTCAACGCTCTCTCGCAGAGCTGCACCTCATCAAAGACAATCAGCGTCTTTTCCCGCACAATAGTCTGCCCTGCGATATGGGATAAAATCGGTATCAGATAATCGGGGCTGATATTTTCCTCAAAGGTTTCGTTCAGCTTGGGACTGGTTTCAAAATTAAAATACGCCACATTTTCATAGTGTGTGCGCCCGAACTCCAGAATGGAATAGGTTTTGCCGACCTGTCTTGCTCCCTGTAAAATAAGGGGTTTACGGTGTTCGCTGTCTTTCCACGCTTCTAAAAAGCTCATAATTTTTCGATACATAATCAGACCTCCTTCAAGGTGCTAACCATAGTATATCACTTATTCGTGTAAATATCAATGAGCTTTACCTTGAAAATCACATTGAAATACACGAATCATCTTTAAGATTGCATTAAATTTCGACATGAACACCGTATTTTTTATTTACACCTCTCCAACCTTGGTGGGCTTGTTCATCTGCTCATATTCGGGTATGATGTCTGCATAACTTCCAAGGGCATATTTCACCCTGCGGAATCCCTCATTGTAGAGGACTGCATACTTTGTACCTTTCTGTGTTTTGTACGGCACTTTAAATTCTTTGTTTTTGGTATATTTGAGCTTTGCTTTTGTCATCGTGATACGGTATTTTGCCGCAACGGTCTTGTATAGGCTGTATTCCATGACATAATGGAACTTATTTAATACGGAGACATTACTCGCAAGTCGGGCAATGCCATTAAGTTAAGCATTTTGTAAAAAGATAAAGAAACCGGCAAAAAGCCCTTGACAAAATGAGAAAAATATGCGGCGAAGCCCCTTGAAAAATAAAAACTTCAAGGGGCTTATAAAATGAAACAAACCGCAAAAAACTTACGAAAAAAGCTGCTGTCTCAGGTAAGGAAAATGGGAAAGAATCCCCAAATTTGCGCCAGCCGGCCGGGACGGGATTTCACCCGCCGCAGGGCGCTGGATTTTGAAAATATCATTTTCTTCTTGCTCACCATGAGCTGTGAAAGCGTGGGCAAAAATCTCATGAAAGCTTTCCGTTTTCAAGAAAAAACACCTTCTGCCTCCGCCTTTGTGCAGCAGCGGAAAAAGCTTTTGCCTAAAGCCTTGGAGGACTTATTTCACAGCTTTTCAAATTCACTTACCCCCGAAAAGAAGTACCGGGGATATCGGCTGCTGGCAGTGGATGGAACGTCCTTGAAATCATCAGTATACCCTGCAGATTTGCTTTCTTATCTGCCCGGAACAGACCGCCAGCACGGTTGGAACAAGCACCTGATAAACGCTCTTTTTGACTTGGAAAACGGCATTTATACAGACTTAATTGTCCAAAAGGAACACGAGAAAAATGAAGGCAAAGCTCTGTGTGAAATGACAGACCGTTCGCGGATTTCAGAGCCGGTTATCCTTTTAGCTGACCGGAACTATGCGTCCCTGAACAACTTGGCGCATCTGGAAAACCGGGGATGGAAATATGTCATCCGCCTGAAGGAAAGGGATTCGGTTTTTGGTGTAAAACTTCCTTGTTTTCCCGAATTTGATATACCCGCAAGCCTCACTTTGGGGCGCCTCACAAAACGAAAACTGGAAACAAGAAATATCCCTGTTCCGGCAGATTATTATAAGCTTACAAGTCAGCGTGTTTTCGATTTCCTGCCTGTAGAAAGCGTTGGCTTTTACCGGCTTTCTTTCCGTATTGTACGCGTAAATTTCTGCAATGGAAAAACGGAAACCTTCCTGACAAATCTGAATAAAAATCAATTTCCGCCCGAAACTTTGAAAGCTCTTTACGCCAAACGCTGGGGCATCGAAACATCTTTCCGCAGCCTGAAATATTCAGTGGCGCTCATTCATCTCCACTCCAAAATTCCAGAACTTATTTTACAGGAGGTTTTTGCTGCTTTCCTGATTTTTAACTTTGCACAGGCAGCAGCCTGGAACGTGAAGCTTTCCTGCCACAAGACAAAACAAAAACAGCGCCTCAATTTTTCCGACGCTGTCTTTGCCTGCTGTGCTTTCTTACGGAAACCTTTTCGAGAACTGGAAGGGTTGCTTTACAGGAAACGCTTTCCGGTAAGGCGGGGACGGGCTTTCCAGAGACCTGTTTCCTCGGGTAATCGGATTTCTTGGTTTTATCTTCCGGCACGATAGCGGGGATCTTTGGCGGCGCTTAACTTAATGGCATTGCCTGACTTGGTTGGTCAAAAAACATAAATAGTGGCATAGGTGAATTATCCTGCTTTGCAAAGTAACGAAGAAAACTTAAAAATAATGCAATATGACATGATACCCAATTCGCTCCGCTTCCCATTTCGTAAAGATGGATTTTTTCTCTATTATTTTGATATTGATATATATCGAAAGTTTCATCAAGCAAACCAAAATTAAGGTTAATTGGGCGATATTCATCTTCAAAGTCTAACGACAATGAAAGGCGATTCATATTTTCTGATAAAAAAGCTTGTGCTTTTGCCTTTTTGGTGTCAACATCAAAGCCTTGGATTTTTTCTTCAAGTTGTTGGATTTTTTCCTTTAACTCAGCAATATCTTCATCAACAGTTTCAAAAATACCAGAATCGCTCATTTCTGCATACAATGCTAATCTTGCCTTAGCATAATTAACCTTTTCTCTCTTTGATACCAGAGCTTTGGATGAAATGAATTTCTGCTCAACCATTTCTATTTGCTTCCAAACTTCTATGATTTTTGCATCTATTTTTGAATGCTCATCTTTGAGCTTTCTGACATCTTCTGAAAAATCGGCAGTGTATTTTTCTGTAATTCTCAATTCGTTATCCAACCATTCTGTAGCCTCAATAAGCTGTGAATCATTTTCGGCAATTTCTTGAC
>Ga0224741_10232_pt1 | contig 10648 bp, 9 predicted proteins | sample LIM_E_Water_Pos_FD_161629 | JGI IMG/M metagenome (GOLD analysis project Ga0224741, IMG submission 161629) | Enriched cells from gastrointestinal tract of the lab mouse from Pacific Northwest National Laboratory (PNNL), Richland, Washington... | ecosystem: Host-associated > Mammals > Digestive... | reverse complement strand
CTTGTTAAAATATAAAATTAAAGTTCCTATTATTGCTAATACAAAACCTAATATTTTTAACCCACTAGTAGCTTCATTTTGGTCGCCGAATCCAAATAATTTTTTAGTTAATCTACGTGCATCAAACACCAATATTACACCTACTAGTGCTAAAATAATTCCTAATATCATTAATACTATTTTTAACATATTTTTCAACATCCTTTTTATTTTATGATTATATATTACTAGTTTTACTGAGTTTTGTCAATATATATAATGCATTAAAAGTAGGCACATGCCTACTTTTAATTATATTATATTTTATTTAATATACAATATCATTCTGCTACCATTTTCTGCACTTGTACCAGTAGGGCCTGAAGTAGCTGTGCGTACAGGTGAATATGTAATTCTATAACTTCCACCATGATAGTATCTTCCGACCACCACCACCTGAATAGTTTGACGAAAAGGCTTCCATAGTCCATTCGCTTACATTTCCTTCTAAATCATATATATTATTTATCTTATCTTTTCTATTAAGGACTGTCTCTTTTCCTGTTTCATATATGGAACTTAAGTCATGCGCCGCATTTCCATATGATGTTACTTTTACTGCATCTGTTCCTTTTAATGTCCATCTTAGCATTGCATCATAATTACTTCCCCATATCATATGACTATCTACACTTGTTAGCCTATTATCTTCTGCCATCTTTTTTTGATAAGAGTATAAACCATACCAAGTGTTTCCACTAGACTTCTCAGCTGTTGCTGGCAATACTCCTGCTTTTGATTTTGCTCTTTTATTTTCATCTAGACTTGTTTCATATCTTCCTACATAAAATCCTTTATACTTTGATATACTTGATACCATTTTATTAAAATCATATTGCAATAAATTCATAAACTGACTATTTGCAGTAATATCTATTTTTAAAATTTCATTCATAATAGCCCAATTCCCACTTGCTTTATCTGGCCAATTTTGATATGACCAACAAGATGACGGTTCACACAAACCATAATCAGTAGGAGTACTGCTATTATATGTTTTTAAAGTAACATTACTGCCACTAAAGTTATATAAAACTCCTTGATAATTATTTTCATCCCCTTCTTTTAATACCGCTATTTCATTTATTTCTGGCACTGGAACCCATACAAACTCACTATCTCCAAATGCTACTACCACCCCTGTATCTTTTGTTCCTTCTACATAATCTGAACCTTCTGGTATTGGCACTTCTCCTTCTATTACTCCTTTTATACTATCATTATCCTTCAAATTCTCATTTGTTATTTCATCTTTTTCTAGTTCTTTTATTCCATTATCTTCTAGCTTGTTCTTTTCATCTTCCGTTAGGTTACTACTTCCACCTGATGGCGGATTTGGATTATCTCCACCACCTGGCGTTGTTGTATTTCCATCTGGATTTGTTCCGTGGATTATTTCCTGAACCATCTCCTCCCATCCAATTTCCACTTATTATTGAATCATACTCTTTTGATACATCATCCATTATTCCTATTTCGTAATCTTGGGCTTGGTTATACCTATTTGCTGAATCTTTTGCCCTTATTATTACCCCATTATCTCCTACTGCTAATCTTATTACTACTCCTGCTAATATTAATAATACTATTATTGTTATAACTAATGCCACTAGTGTTATACCTGAGTTAGTTTTTATTCCCTTCTTATGCATTTCTTACCTCCATATTTCTTATGTACTATTTTTCTTGTATAGTATCTCTTCCTATTTGTCAATTCAATATTTATTTAACATAATGTATAAAGAAATAATAACTTATATTGTAACCCCTTACATAAAATCATTAATTTAAATACAGCCTTTTTAGACTAAAAATTAGAGAACAATAAGAAGGTAATTTTCTTGTTTAGAAAACCACCTTCTTCATTGTTCAAAAGTATAATATCAATTTCTTAAATTACTATATTCTCTTGATTTAATTTGACTGCTTATTCCACTTCGGATTATCCGGATCACTTATGAATTCTACAATTTTAGCAATATATTCTTTGCTAAAATCTTCTTCATTCTCTCCTTCCTGATGAACTGGTTTAATGTATGAAACATTCTTCCTATCGATTCCTTTCCATTTCTCTTCAGGAATATACCGTCTGGAATTCCATACATACCTAACAGCATTAATCTGTCTGTCTGTTAAATCTTCGACTTTAATTCTACCATAACAGACAGCTAAAAAAATTTCTGCTTCACGGCATCCTTGGTCTATTCCAAGTCTCCGCAATGTTTCCATAATGTGAACAGCCATTTTTTCTCCTTTCCACCTCATTACATGGATTACGAATTCTGTGACATATAGCACTCATGCCACAACTGGAATACTTCTGCCCTCTTCTCCATATCCTTTATCTCTTCTTCTGCCGCTCCACCCTCTGCTCTACTAATTAACTCTTCGATTTCGGATGGTGCAGTCTGCTTTGAGAGCCATATCCCTACCTGTGGAGAAAGTATACCGTTGGGAACTTCTTTTTCCGGATACAATTCCGCAAATTTTCGCCTTAACTCCTCTTCCTTCCTAAGAACTTCCTTTAAATCTTCTTCCTGTCTACCCATGGTCTTCTCCTTTTCTTTGATATGCTTTATTGCGATGTTATGTAAATATTATACCATATTTGCCAAATAATTACAATACTAATTTGAAAATTTCTTAATAACGTGATATAGCTTTTATCATATAGTCTAAACACTAAAGAAATAAACACTAGATGTTCAATTGAACATCTAGCGTTTGTAGAAATATCTCTAATTGTTCCTCAACAAATTCTAGTGCTTTTGGCGTGCATTTTGATGGATCTTTTATTAAATAGTAAAAAGTCTGTGCAAAGAATTCCCTTTCATTGAATATTTGCACCCCAGCTTCTATTTTTTTTCTAAATTCCCCTATTTCCTCTTCATATATTTGCCGAAACTCATCACTAACACTTGAAAATTTAGTCAAATAATCAAAATAATGTCCCACTTCATGAATTACTGCCAACTCTATTGCAAATTCTTCATTCATTACTTTTATGCACTTTTCTTTATATGATGTTACTCCTAAAACTTCATTATATCTGCTATTAAAATACTCTTCATTTATATCACGTGTCGTAATATAAAACTTCCACCCCTCTTTTACAAAATTGTTCATTATTTCATCAGGCACTAATTCCAGATTTTCTTCTGCTTGTTCAATACATGCACCTTTTACTGCTCCAATTACTTTTATTTCATAAATTTCAGGATCCTCAGTTTCTATATTAGTTGAATTAGAATCAACATCACTGCTAACTTGTGTAGTCTCATCATCGTTTTGTAAAACACCACAATATGTGTCTATCTTATAGCTGCTACCAAAAACATAACTCAATACGAATATTACTAATATCCGCATCTTTAAATTATTTGTTAATTTCATATTTCTACTCCTTTCAAAAACATAGTATCATGTTACATAATATATTATAATGCAATTTTCACAACACGTCAATTATATATATTTCTTTTTTCCTCATAATTCTACTCCATCTACAAACTTATTCTCTATCATTCTTCTTAATTTGACATTTTTCTCTTTTTCCAATTTTGAATCATTTTGCAAAATCTCTAGTGCTAAACTTTGCACCGTTTTTAAAATAGGCATATCTTCAAACAAATTTGCTATTCTAAATTCTGGCAAGCCATGTTGTCTTGTTCCAAAAAATTCACCAGAACCTCTTAACTCTAAATCCTTTTCAGATATAATAAATCCATCATTTGTATCTTGCATTACCTTCATTCTTTGTCTTATTACATCTGAATTTCCTTGATATTTCAATATGCAATACGATTTATATTCTCCTCTTCCAACTCTTCCTCTTAATTGGTGTAATTGTGCAAGACCAAATCTTTCAGAATTTTCTACTACCATAATACTTGCATTTGGCACATTTACACCAACTTCTATAACTGTAGTAGATATTAAAATATCTATTTCTCCATTTTTGAATTGCTCCATTATTGTATCTTTTTCTTTTGCTTTCATTTTACCATGTAAATATTCTACCTTATATTCCTTAAACACTTCTGTTTTATATTTTTCAGCTAATTCAACTACTGCCTTTGCATTAATCTCTTCATTTTCTTCTACCAATGGACATACAATATATGCTTGTCTACCTTCATCTATTTGCTTTTTTATAAAATTATTAACTCTTTCTTCTAATCCTTTTGTAACTGCAAAAGTATCTATTTTTTTCCTATTTGGAGGAAGTTCATCTATAATAGAGATGTCTAAATCTCCATATAAAATAAGTGCTAATGTTCTTGGTATTGGAGTTGCAGTCATAACTAGCACATCTGGATTTTCACCCTTTTGAGAAATAATTTTTCTTTGCCTAACACCAAAACGATGTTGTTCATCTGTTACCACTAATCCTAAATTTTTAAATACAACATTTTCTTCTAAAATAGCATGTGTTCCAATTAATACATCTATTTCTCCATTTTTTAGTCTTTCTAATATATCCTCTTTTTTCTTTTTTGTAATTGAACTTACTAATAATTCACATTTTATGCCAAATTGTGATAAGATCTCATTAAACCCTTCTAAATGTTGAGCTGCAAGTATTGCTGTTGGTGCCATAATTGCCATTTGATAACCACTTTTTACAGCTTTATATGCTGAAATTATTGCTACAACTGTTTTTCCAGACCCTACGTCTCCTTGCAATAATCTATTCATTGCTTTCTTACTTTCCATATCACACTCTATTTCTTCCAACACTTTCAGCTGTGCTTTAGTTAATTTAAAAGGAAGATTGTTAATAACATCCGACATCTTTACTTGTTTACTAAATTCAATTCCATCTTTTTGAACTGTATATTTATTCTTTAAATTTGAAAGTGCTAATTGCATACTAAGTAATTCTTCAAAAACAAATCTTTTTCTGGCAATTTCAAAATCTTTCAATTCTTCAGGAAAATGAATTGTTTTGGTTGCTATATTTATCCCCATAAGTTTATACTCCTGTAACAAATAATCTGGCATTGTTTCTTCTAGTTCATTATTCACTAATTTTAATGCGTTTTCCATAATACTCCTAATAGTGTTTTGAGTTAATCCATATGTTGATGGATACACTGGTACTATTTTACCTGTATTTCTATTTCTTCCTTCTTGCTCAAATACTGGTGAATTAATTTTCACTATTCCAGCCTTATTTTCTACTTTTCCATAAAAATTATATGTTTCTCCTACTTTAAAATGATTTTTTAAATAACTTTGATTAAACCAAGTTAAAACAGCACTTCCTGTATCATCTCTTACAATTAATTTATATATTTTCATATTTCTTCTTGTTGGCACTTCACTCATTTTTGATACTACTGTTGCTTGAATTAATGTTTCTGCTCCATCTACTGCATCTGCTATGCTTGTAGGTTTGCTTCTATCTTCATAATCTCTAGGATAATATTTAATTAAGTCTTCTAATGTATAAATTCCTAACTTATTAAATAATTTTGACTTATTCGGACCTACACCTTTTATATATTGAATATCCTGTTTTAAATTTGGCATATATAATATCATTCCTTTCATAAAGTATAATATCAAATTGAGTACATATTGTCAAACATTGGTTTCTTTTTAATTTTTTCTTGAAAAACTCTTGTATTTTTTAGGAAGTTGTGGTAAACTATAACTTAGTCAGTTTATTACGAGATATAGGAGGTGCAATAAAATGGCAAAATGTGAAATTTGTGAAAAAACACAAACTTGGGGAAATAGAATAAGTATAGCTCGTTCACATGTTAGTAGAAGAGCTACTAGAACATGGAAACCAAATTTAAGAAAAATAAAAGCAAATGTTAATGGGGAAACAAAGACAATGTTCGTTTGTGCTAAATGTTTGCGTTCAGGAAAAGTTAAAAGAGCTTAATGAAAATATAAGAAAAGTGGCTTGCCACACGTACAGATTGCTTGGCAATCGTACTGTCTAGGAAACTTAAACTTGTCGTATACAGAAAAATCTGAGATTTTTCCTATACATTAAAAAATAAGACATATCTAGTTTTAAACTAATTATGTCTTATTTTTATAGAATAATTTTCTGTACATGATTACAATCTCACTTCGTTCGATTGCATAAGTTATCCGTAACTTGCTTCGCTCGAACTTTCCAGAAGAAGATTTGCTAATGATTACAATCTCACTTCGTTCGATTGCATAAGTTATCCGTAACTCGCTCACGCTCGAACGGCTAACTTAAGAACTGTCCCTAAATGCGACATTTTGTCGCAAAAAGAACCGTCCCCAATGCGACATTTTGTCGCAAAAAGAACCGTCCCCAATGCGACATTAATCTCTAATGCCAAATATTAACTTTACCAATCCCCTTAAGCATTTTGGTACTTTCTTTACTACTATTTGCATATGTATCAACTCCCTTATCTTTTCTAACATGAAAGCCAGATTAGCCCTAATATTAATGTTATAGAACCTATTAATATTAACCAACCAGTGATTGGAAGTAATAATACTAATAAAATACCTAATCCCATACCAATTAAACATACTCCACAGGTCTTTTTTAATATTCCTAACATAATCTACCTCCAATTTCTTTTATTATATTATATTAAATTATGTAAAAAAGGTGATTAAATACTATGAAACTAAGTAAAAAAAATGTTATAGAATTAATTGAATTATTGAAAATTGCCTATCCTGATGCAACTTGCAGTTTATACTTTTCTAGCCCTTTTGAGCTTGTTGTTGCTGTTATGTTATCTGCTCAATGTACTGATGAAAGAGTTAATAAAACTACTCCTTCAATATTTGCAAAGTATTCTAGTCCTGAAGATTTTGCAAATGCTGATATTAGTGAGTTAGAAGAGTTAATTCATCCTTGTGGATTTTATAAAAATAAGGCAAAAAATTTAAAAGCATGTGCACAAAAAATCGTTGCAGATTTTAATGGAGTTGTACCTAATACTATGGAAGAGTTAATTAGTCTTGCTGGCGTTGGCAGAAAAAGTGCTAATGTTATTATGCTTGATGCTTTTGGAATTGCAGAAGGCATTGCCGTAGATACTCATGCAAAACGTATATCTAATAGAATTGGTTTGTCTAAACAATCTGAGCCTGAAAAAATTGAACAAGATTTATTGAAAATTATACCAAAAGAATATTTGAAAGATGTTAACCATTTATTTGTATGGCATGGTAGAAATATTTGCGATTCTAGAAACCCTAAATGTAATAAATGTCCTGTAAATAAATTTTGTGAATATAATAAAAAACTTATTTAGAACATCACTATTTCAAAATATTTTGCATATTTTTTGCTTTTTAGAAAATACTACTTTTAGAGGTGATTACTTTGACAAACATTAATTGCTCTGCTAATTGTGTTTATCAAAAAGACGGTAAATGCTGTTTTGAATCTGTTTGTGCTCATATTCTCTATTCTGATAGTAATTGTGCATATTTTGTTTCTAAGGAAACAAACAATAGTAATCACACCTTATCTAAATTATAATCATTTTTTTCATTCAGGCACAATTATTATTAAAGAGTGAACATATGCTCACTCTTTTTTCTATTATATAAAAGTTATCTAAAATATTATAAAATTCTAATCGCGCTACTCTACCCTATTTATTTTTTAGTTAATTTTGCTACAATAACAGTCATATCATCTTTAGCATTTCCAAAACCATTATCAATAGACTCTTTTAGTAAAATATCTGCTATTTTTTGTACATTATCTGTATAAATTTCTTCTAATATATTTTTTATCCAAACTTCTTTATTTTGATATTCTATATTAGACTCCATTATTCCATCTGTGCACATTACTAAAATATCATTATCCTCTATATCTTTATCGTATACTACTAAATTGATATTTTCTAAAATGCCTGCTGGTAATGACAATGCTTTAATTATCTGTACTGTTTTATTATGTTTAACATATGTTGGACATGCTCCATTTTTTATTAATTCTATATTTCCCTTATATAAATCCAATATTCCAATATCAATTGTTGCATAAGAGTCTTCCTCTGAATTTACAGACAAAGTAGAGTTTATTAACTCAACTGATGTATCTCTATCAAATCCATTTGTTAATAATCTATCTAACATTTTTATTGCTATTTGACTACTTTTTCTTGCTTCTGGACCAGAACCCATTCCATCACTTATTGCTATTAAGTATTTTCCATCCTTTAATTTTGTTGTTATATATGAATCTCCTGAAACTGAAGAACCTGACTTTGTAGCTTTTGCAATTCCAAGTTGTATATAATATTTATCTTCTGATGCAAATGTATTTACACATAAATTACTTTCTTGCTGAATTGCACATTTAAGATTTTGTACTGTTATTTTTTCTTTTAACACTTTAGTTATAATTTTTTCTAATTCATCTATATAACATTCTTTTGTATTTTCTTTTGAACATTTCTCTGTATATGTTGTAACAATATACCTTCCTGTTTCTTCTTGTTTTATTTTTACACTTTGTAGTGAAATTTTCTTTTCTTTTGCTATCATCATTATTTGCATTTGCTCTGCTACAAATTTATCATCCTTATCTTGTTCCATTTCATGTGCTAATGAATTTATTACTTTTGATACCCCTTCTAATTGACTAGACATTGTTCTTTTGTTTTCATCTATTCTCTGTTGCCACACAAAATTTAATTTGCTTATTCTATATGCATCATTTATTATCTCTACAACTTCTTTTATTTGTTCTTCTATTGATAAACTTACTACTGCGTCATCAAAACCTATAATATAATTATTGTTACTAGCAAAAATATCTAGTAAATCTTGTCTTGTTATTGTTTGATTTGCAAGTAAATTTCTAAAAATACCTTGTCTTATTTCTCTATCATTTACTAAATCTTCATATAGCATATTTTCTTGGATAGTTTCTAGATTATTGTCTAACTCATCCATAAATATTTTTTCATTCTTTTCTTCTATTTGTTCATCATCTTCTACTACTGTTGCAGCTACTTCTTTATATGTAGCTGCCATTTCTGATATAGTTTCAGATACATTGTTTAGTTTGTATATTGTTTCTTTCTTTTCTTCTAATTGATTCACTGGACCAGTTGGTAAAAATTTTGTTTTTCCAAATAGTTCTTCTATGTTTATTTCAATATCTTTTGGAACCAGCAATAAGCCTAAAGATGCAATTAATATTTCTTTCAGATATATAATAGTTTGTGTGTTTCCATTGGCTACATATGTTAATATTGCATTTCCCAAAATAAAACCTACAATAACACCAATCCTTCCAAATCTAGAAAATATTCCTGCCAACATTCCAGATAATGCATATGATGCTATTAGAATTGGCTCAGATAATCCAACTATTCCAACTATTGTACCTATTGTAATACCTGTTGTTGCACCTACTAATACTCCATTTTTCCAACCTAATACTAATACAATTAAAATACTTAAAATTGTTTTTATTTCAAATCCAAATATTGAAATTTCTCTAAAAGCCATTGCACAGATTGAAAGTAATATACTAGCTCCTATAACTTCTTCTATTGCAAATGCTTTTTTTATTCCAAATTCATTTATTACTATTAATGAGTTTGCAAATATTTTATAAAATATATAAGCAGATATTCCACTCATTATACTTGTTAACATTTCGTATATAGTAAAGCTTTCAAAAAACAAACTTCCTATTTGCACTAACACAACAGATAAAAATACAAATTTTCCTAATCTCATTTTTTCATTTTCATATTCTGCTTTTTGTACTTTAGGTCTTGCAAACATAACCATAGTTATAAATAGTAACGATGTTAATAAATATGTTAGTGTTGCTTGTCCCCCTACTCCAATTGCTGTTCCTAATATTGTACATGCATATACTAATACTAGAGGTACTTTATTACTGCAACATGCTGCAAATATTGCTATTGCAAATGGTGCAATAATATTACTTCCCTGTATTGTTGATAACATAAATGTTATTAAATATACTATTAACTTTTGTTTCGTACAATTTGTTTTTATGAAATTTTTTAATTTGTTTTCTTTTTTATTAAATTCAACATCCTCGTAGTTGTTATTCTCTACTGCTTGTCCTGATATATTCTGAAACATCCTTTTACCACCTCATACTTTCTTAAATATAAGTCTATTTTAGTATGTATTTTCTAAATTGTTTGTCAAAATTAGTCCTTTATTTAAAAAAGTTTTTTACTTTTTGTGATATATTTATTCTTTTTTCTATATAAAGAATAATTTATACTTATTATTCTGTAATATTTTACTGTATTTATTTTCCTATATTAACACAATATCTTTGAAGCATAGCTGATACTTCTGCTCTTGTTGCTAATCCTCTTGGTTCAATTCTTGTACCATTATCTTTTCCACTAATTATTTTATTTGCTATAGCCCATTTTACTGCAACTATTGCATATGATGATACTCCTGATGCATCTTTATAACCTGAAATGTTTGTTGTTTTGCTTATATCTTTTCCTTTATATTTTGCATAGTTGTTTAGCATTACTGCTAATTGTTCTCTTGTTACATTATCATTTGGTCCAAATCTTCCATCTTTATATCCATTTACTATTTTATTCTTTGATGCCCATTGTACTGC
>Ga0224741_10230_pt1 | contig 10720 bp, 11 predicted proteins | sample LIM_E_Water_Pos_FD_161629 | JGI IMG/M metagenome (GOLD analysis project Ga0224741, IMG submission 161629) | Enriched cells from gastrointestinal tract of the lab mouse from Pacific Northwest National Laboratory (PNNL), Richland, Washington... | ecosystem: Host-associated > Mammals > Digestive... | reverse complement strand
TCAAGATGACGGCAGGCTTTCTTACCATACTTATATTGCCAGAACGCCGAAACAGGTCTGCGAGGCTTCTTCAAGCGTTTATATGCAGATACCTATGATGAAGCATATAGATCAGCCGCGCCGGTTTGACGGCAGGCTTGCAGTGGTGCTGACACCGTGCATGATGCATGCATTCTGCCGCATTTTGGAAAAAGATGAAGCGCTCAATGCCAAAATAGTCCTAAAAATCGGCCTGTTCTGCAGCGGAGCACATAAAACAGAAGCAGCAGAATTTGCATTGGACAAATGCCGCATACCGCGTGCCGGGGCCGAACGGCTTTATTTCCGCAGGGGGCATTGGAGAGGGAAGTCCAGTGTATTGTACAAGGATGGGTCCACCCGGGACTTTTCTTATACAAAATCGATCTGTGCCTATAAAAATGCTTATTTTTTTATAGAGAAAAAGTGCCTTGGCTGTAAAGACCAGTTCGCGGCAGAGGCAGATCTTAGCTTCGGCGATGTCTGGCTGTCCGAAATGAAAAAAGAGCCTGTCAAATATACAGGCTGTATTATAAGGAATGCGAAGGCGGGGCAGATGTTAAGGAGTGCGCAGGAGCAGGGAGATTTGTATGTCCGCCATATGTCATCCGATCAGATGCTGCGCAGCCAGATACGCGCACTGACTTTTAAATACCGCGGGGACTGCTGGAACCACAGGCTTGCCGGTTTTTTGGCAGCTAAAAACAGGGAGTTTTCCCTAAAGCATCCAGGCTGGCTGAAACGCGTGCCTATGACAGCGGTATATTATTATATGTGCATGATCCGCGTGCTGCTGAGCTGGTAAGCAGCATGATCAGGCGGATAAAATTAAGCTGTGGCCTGGACAGGCGGATAAAATTAAGCTGTGGCCTGGACAGGCGGATAAATTTTAGAGATTCCGCTCGTACATGGAAAATAAAGGAATCTCATCAATCCCCCTGTCCAGGTCTGCTTCGCCTGTATAAGTAAATCCGCATTTTTCATATAATCTTTTTGCCGGTATATTATCTGGTACGACATCCAGACGGATTGCCGGGTATCCGTTCTTTTTCGCATAATCTATGCAGAAGTTTACAATCTGTGTTCCGAGGCCTGTCCCGCTTAGAGCCGGTTCGGCTGCCAGGGTGTGGCATACTAAATAGCTGCCTTCTGGCAGCTGCCTGCTCCACGCTGCGTTTTCATATGCGCCCTGTGGGTCATTGTTTAAGACGAAAGCGCCGATGACGGTATGATTGTCTTCGTCCATGCATACAAACTGGCTCTGGCCGGCGGTCATCTGCCTGACATAATCGGCAGAAGGATATTCCTGATAGCTCCATTTCGGATAGTTAATATGTGCGCAGAGGTACTGGACGACATGATCGTAAAATCTGCTGACAGCCGCGATGTCTTTGTCTGTACATTGCCTTATTATCATTGGATTGAATTCCTTCCTATTCTATAGTTATTTGATATATTGAATTAGTTCTATAGATCATGCGACTACCTGATGTACTGAACTGGATCTATGGATAAATTATATTCGAATCAACCAGATTAAATTTTAACGCAATTTATGCGGTGGGGCAAGCAGCTTCTGCCGGTTTATAGAAATTTTCTTTTTATTTTCTATTTATGAGCTTGACAAATAATATTATATTTCGTATAGTATTAAATAACAACTAATATTGATCCTAATCAAATATAACAAGGAGTGATGGCATGGTATTTAACACAGGCGCTGCACTTTTGGATGCGATTGTATTGGCAGTTGTATCCAAGGATGAGGAAGGCACGTATGGTTATAAGATCACCCAGGATGTGCGCAAGACGATAGATGTATCGGAATCGACGCTGTATCCAGTGCTGCGTCGGCTGCAGAAGGATGACTGCCTGCAGGTATATGACAGGGAATGCGGGGGAAGAAACCGCAGATATTATAAGCTGACGCCGGCAGGCGCTGCGCAGCTGCGTCTGTACAGTGACGAATGGGTTAGTTATTCGCATAAAATCAGTGCGTTGTTTTCGGGAGAGGAGTTAGCATGAACAAGGAAACATTTTTGATACAATTAGAAAAGATGTTATATGATATCCCAAAAGAAGAACGGGATGAGGCCATGGATTATTACCGGAGTTATTTTGACGACGCGGGCGCGGAAAATGAAGCGCTAGTGATAGAAGAGCTGGAGTCTCCACAGGCGATTGCAGCGAGCATTAAAGAGGGTCTGAATTCCGGCGGAGATATGTCGGCATTTTTGAAAAATCCTCCACAGGTGCGTGAAGAGACGGCGCAGTCTGGTACTTACCAAAATGGAAAACAGCAAAAACCTGACTCATCGTCTACAGATTCACCGTTTGGCAGTGCGGCTCATGCCTCCGGCAGCTATCAGGGCACAGCAGCCGGGGCCGGAGCATCAGGCAGCTTTCAGAATGGAGCTTCTGGAGCCGGAGCATCAGGCAGCTTTCAGAACGGAGCTTCTGGGGCAGGCACATCGGGAGGGACTTTTTACCGACGGTATAACGAGTCTGAGAACAAATATAATAAGGGAGCGGGCAGGACAATGGACAAAACCGCAAAGATTATCCTTATTATTATCCTGGCCATATGCACGCTGCCTGTCTGGGGAGGTATTTTTTCCGTAACACTTGGAATAGCCGGAACGGTTATTGCAGCAGTCATTGTACTCGGCATCTGTTCCGTGGTATTTTTGATCGGCGGCATTATATGTGCAGTGGTCGGCATTTTAAGGCTCTGTACGCTGTCGCTGGTGTATGGGCTGCTGACATTTGGAACCGGGCTGCTGCTTGTAGCGGGCAGCGGGATCAGCTTTGTGCTGCTGTTTCTGCTCTGCGGGAGACTTCTGCCATGGGCAGTCAGAACCGGTATAGAACTCTGCCGCAGGCTGTTTCAATTTGTTGGAAGGAGTATGGCATGAACAGATGGATCAAGGGAATCATATATATCACGATAGGATGTGTCGGAATGGGCGCAGCCGCAGTAGTGCTCGCCCTGGTGCTGGGTGGAGGCAGCATAGATTTAAGTAATGACGATATGGCTCATTGGGCGAAAAAAGCGGTAAATGTCATGCGCAAGATGACAGGCAGAATGGGCAGAAAGGGACTTGTTTCGGTCGAAAACGATGAGACATGGGAAACCGGATTTGAGCCGTATGATTCTTCTGATCATAACGGTGAATGGATCGAGTACCAAGAAGATGGTTTTGACTATGATGAGTCTGATTATGAATATCATCTGCTGACAGCGGATAGTACTGCAGTGCAGAATCTGCGTATAAATCTGCGGCATGGAAGTCTGGATATCGATCAGTCAGAGGATCATAATATCAGGGTATTTTTGAATGGCTCAAAAGAGGCTGTAAAAGCTGAATATTCGAATGGAGAAGTGACGATTGAAGATCTTAGAAAAGGAGATGAGGGCCGCAGTGATGTAGATGTTTATTTGAAAATACCAGAGACTTTTCAGTTTAACGATGTCAGCCTGCAGATGGATGCCGGAGTAGTGGAGACGGACTGCTCAATTGAGGCGCGGAATCTGAGCCTGAATGCAGATGCGGCAGATATTTCGCTCCGTGAGCTTTATGTGGATGCCATGCATGTTACAGTAGGTGCCGGAGTAGTAGATATAGAAGAGGGCAGATTTGGGACAGCAGATCTGGACTGCGGCGTCGGGGAGATCGACATTGAGACATTATCCATCAGCAGGGATTCAAAAATTACCTGCGGCATGGGAAGTGTTGAAATCGAAATGGAAGAAGATACGGCTGCTTTTAATTATGTGGTAAGCTGTGGTATGGGCGGCATTGAGATTGGAGACAATAACTATAGCGGGATTTCAAAAGCGAGGAAGATCGATAATGGGGCTTCGGCTACCATTACTCTGGACTGCGGCATGGGCAGCATTCATATCAGTTAAAAAAGTAACGTAAATCAAAGCACAAGAAGGAGAAAAATATGGATATGAAAAGACTAGTAAAATCAAATCAAAACCGGATTATCTGTGGAGTATGCGGAGGAATCGGACAGTACTTTGGGCTTGATGCAACGCTGATCCGGCTGGCATGGGTTATATTTGGCTTTGCAGGCGGCAGCGGAGTACTTGCTTATATTTTAGCAGCGATTATTATTCCGTCTGAATAAGACCTGCAGGGAGGTGAAAGGATATGACAGGAAGAGAGATTGTTAATTTAATTCGGGTTCTGCGTGAAAAGGGAATGCCTGCGGAAGAAATTCTTGAAATTATCGAGAGAGTTGAGAGTCATTCACCGGCTGAAGATGGCAAAGATGTAAAATAATTAACCTGATACTGGGTGTAAAGTCTTATTAAGTTATTAAGGCTTTGCACCCTTTCATTCGAACACTGATTATCATAAACTGCAAAAAAAACACTTGAAACTAATTCCAATTCAGATTAAAATAAAAGAACACATCCAAACGGAGGAGCAGGCAGCAGGGCGTGTTGTAAGGCGGCTGTCTGTAAGGAACAATAGCTGACATGATATCGCAGGTTATGGGCATGATATCACAGGCTGGTGAAAAGGAGCGAATTATGTTAGAACAAAAGAATATCCAGGAAATGACCCGCAGGGAGTACTGCAGCTATGTACAGCGCCAGTACAGCAATGATCCGCAGTGGGTGCGGACAAGGCTGATTTCTAAATGGGATCAGGAGCACGAGAAGAAAAAAGCGGAACAGTAAGAACCGGGCAGTAATCTGGTAAGAAATGGACAGTAAAAAAGACAAAAAGAAAGGAGCAGCATGTGGGCAGGACGGCACAGATAAGTCGGAATACAAATGAGACACAGATTACGGCAGCGCTGGATCTGGACGGAACCGGGAAGGGCAGCATAGATACAGGCATACCATTTTTTGACCATATGCTTGGCGGCTTTGTAAGGCACGGTTTTTTTGATTTACAGCTTCAATGCCGCGGAGATGTGGAGGTAGACTGTCATCACAGTATTGAAGATACTGGAATTGTGCTCGGCAGTGCAGTCCGTGAGGCGGCAGGGGATAAATGCGGCATACGCCGGTATGGGCATTTCCTGCTCCCTATGGATGAGGCACTGGTGTTATGTGCCATAGATCTGTCCGGCAGGCCGTATCTGGTGTATGAGGCACATTTTACTGGACAGAGCCTGGGCGGGATGGATACGCAGATGGCAAAAGAGTTTTTCTATGCAGTCAGCTATGCAGCAGGCATGAATCTGCATTTGAAGGTACTGTATGGGGAAAATGACCATCATATTATGGAGGCAATGTTTAAAGCATTCGGAAAGGCGCTGGACATGGCGACAGGCTTTGACGGGCGTATTACCGATGTGCTCTCCACAAAGGGCACGCTGTAGCATTTTAACAGTTTATATAGTAATCAGACAAAAGATGAATCCTTTCTGGTGGATTCATCTTTTTTGCAACAATACAAGATATTGTGCCCTGCTTGTGCAAAGCAAACAAAAATACATAGATATAGTATTTGGCATTGACAATGGGAGCAGGTGTGGTACAATAGCATGTAACAGTTTTAAGTAAAATTCTGGGAACTGTCATATTGGCATACAGGTATTTAGAATGGGTTATTGATGACTGTATTAGGTAGTAAGGAGCAGGGTAAGATGAAGATTATTAAGCGTAGCGGTTCAGAGATGACATTTAACATCGATAAGATCAGTCAGGCAGTGAGCAGGGCAAATCTCAGCGTGCCGGAAAGTGCGCGGCTGAACGAGCTGCAGGTTGCACTGATTTCTGATAATGTAAGGAGAATCTGTGAACAGATGGGACGTGCGTTAAATGTAGAGGAGATACAGGATCTTGTGGAAAATGAGATCATGAACCAGCGGGCTTTTGACGTCGCGCGTAATTATATTACGTATCGTTATAAGCGTGCTCTGGTACGTAAGTCAAACTCTACAGATGAGCAGATCCTTAGCCTGATTGAATGCAATAACGAGGAAGTAAAGCAGGAAAATTCCAACAAAAATCCGACGGTAAACAGCGTGCAGAGGGATTATATGGCAGGAGAGGTAAGCAAGGATATTACAAAGCGTTTCCTGCTGCCGGAGGATATTGTGCAGGCACATGAAGAAGGGATAATCCATTTTCATGATGCAGATTATTTTGCACAGCATATGCATAACTGCTGTCTGGTCAATCTGGAAGATATGCTTCAGAATGGGACGGTGATCAGCGAGACACTGATTGAGACGCCAAAGAGTTTTGCTACGGCATGCAACATCGCTACACAGAGCATTGCGCAGATTGCAAGTGCGCAGTATGGCGGTCAGAGCATTACGCTGTCACATCTCGCACCGTTTGTACAGGTCAGCAGGGAGAAATACAGAAAAAAAGTCCGCGAAGAATTTGAGGCAGAGGAGCTTGAGCTGGATGATATTAAAATAAATGAAATCGCAGAAAAAAGGGTCAGGGATGAGATCCGCCAGGGCGTGCAGATGATCCAGTATCAGGTCATATCATTGATGACGACGAACGGGCAGGCACCGTTTGTAACAGTGTTTATGTATTTGAACGAAGTAGAGGCAGGGCAGACGCGGGACGATCTGGCGGTCTGTATTGAAGAGATGCTGCACCAGCGGATCAAAGGTGTCATGAATGAAGAGGGAATATATATCACCCCGGCATTTCCAAAGCTGATTTACGTATTGGAAGAGGACAATATCCATGAGGACAGCAAATACTACTATCTGACTAAAATTGCCGCTCAGTGTACTGCAAAGCGGATGGTACCGGACTATATATCAGAAAAAATCATGAAGCAGTTAAAACAGGGCAATTGTTATACATGCATGGGATGCCGCTCATTTTTAACGGTATACAAAGATAAAGAAAACAAGTTTAAATTTTACGGAAGGTTTAATCAGGGCGTTGTGACGCTGAACCTGGTTGACGTGGCATGCTCCTGCGGCGGGGATATGGACAAGTTCTGGGAGATTTTTGATGAACGTCTGGCACTGTGCAAAAGGGCGCTGATGTGCCGTCATGACAGGCTGAAAGGGACGCCGTCTGATGTGGCACCGATTTTGTGGCAGCATGGCGCGCTGGCAAGGCTCAAAAAGGGAGAAACGATAGATAAGCTGCTGTATGGCGGATATTCCACGATTTCGCTGGGATACGCAGGACTGTGTGAATGTACCAGATATATGACTGGAAAGACGCATACAGACCCGCAGGCAAGTCCGTTTGCACTGAAAGTCATGCAGTATATGAACGATGCATGTGCAAAATGGAAGGCAGAAGAAAACATTGATTTTTCTGTCTACGGAACTCCGCTTGAATCTACGACTTATAAGTTTGCAAAATGCCTGCAGAAACGGTTTGGAAAAATAGCAGGCGTTACAGATAAAAATTATATTACAAATAGCTACCATGTCCATGTGACAGAGCAGATCGACGCGTTTACAAAGCTGAAATTTGAAGCACAGTTCCAAAAACTGTCTCCGGGCGGCGCAATCAGCTATGTGGAAGTGCCTGATATGAAGTCCAATCTGGAGGCTGTGCTGTCTGTCATGCGTTATATATATGATAATATTATGTATGCAGAATTAAACACAAAAAGCGATTACTGTCAGGAGTGCGGATTTGAAGGCGAGATCCGTATTGTAAATGACGGGCATGGCAAGCTGATCTGGGAGTGTCCGCGCTGCGGCAGCCGTAAGCAGAACCGTATGAATGTCGCAAGGCGCACATGCGGTTATATCGGAACACAGTTCTGGAATCAGGGCAGGACGCAGGAAATAAAAGAAAGGGTGCTGCATTTATAACAGTACCAATTCTTTAAAAGCCGGATAAATACCAGACTCTAAAAATATATGGCAGATATAATTTTTGGTATTATTGTAGAAATACCGGATGATATTGAAAATTGAGCAGAAAAGGGCTGCCGCATTAAGTGAAATGTATACAATATAGAATCGTTTTCTAATGAAGACATATTTATATTGTATATGGATACTTAATGCGGCAGCCCTTTTTGTTCATGACAAAAGAAAGTTCGCACAGCGTGCTTTCTTTTGTTTGATCATTTATTCTTCTGCCTGTTTTTTTGAACGGTTTTCATAATCTATCGGTTCATTTCCATCGTGAGAAAGTTTTGTCAGTGTATACCGGATTACCGTTCCTTTTTTCATATAACACCACGAATAACCCTCGACAGCTTTGCATGTATAGATGCCGATAAATCCGGGCGAAGACTCCGGCTCTTCCAATAACTGGGTGCCGCGCAGCTGGTACTGTACGCCGTTTTCAGCATAAAATGCATAAGCAGCCTGCAGGTAATTGGCAGTATTTTCATCTGTGGTGCGGAATGTTTCTTCCTTGATCTGATATTCGGTTGCGAAATCCGAGCTGAGTATTTGTGTTCCCTGTACGGATGTAAATACATATAAGGCGGCTGATACCAGTATGCCGACCAGTAATACGGAAAATATAATCAGCCCGTTTTCTTTGCCTGCAAGAAATTTTCGGCAGAACAGGAAGATTACGATTAAAAATGTGATAGACGCGATGCATGTAATCCATAGGTAAACGCTCATAATGCAGATACTCCTTAGCACATAATGTAAGGAACTGTCCAAGGTACTTAAAGACCGTTCCTAGAGCGTGTTTGAAAAATCATTCCCGCCAACTGTACGCCCCGCTTTGTGGTATATTTGGCCCTCATTCGGTCAACGTAGCCCGCTACGCCTCCCTCATTCGGGGCAAATCTCCCACATCATCCTGGACATTAGTAGTCCAAGATGCTTGAAGTGTGACGCACATTTGACAGAAAGCATTTTTCAAACACGCTCTAGAGCGTGTCTTAAAAAATATTCCTGCGATCTGCACTCCCCAATGCAAGCTTCTTGGACATTAGCAGTCCAAGATGATGCAGATCATTCATCACCACCCAATTTATGGGGAACAGCCCGCTATGCTGTATAAATCTGGGATAAATAATCCATATCATGCCCCTGGGTACCAAGTGTAAAACACAGCTTACAGAAAGCATTTTTAAGACATGCTCTAGAGCTGACCAGCCCGATTGTTATTATAATATATTTTTTGTGGCATGAAAAGATAAAAATGCGATAAATATGCAAAATCTTAGAAAAAATGCCTTCTTCTCTATTTTTTCAAATAGTTATTGACAAAAAGTTATCTTATATGATAACTTTTTGAGTACACGGTGCAGTAGTGAGAAAAATGTCAAAAATAGTCGGTAACTGTAGATGTAAACGACAGGTGCAAAAGAAAACTGCCAGAGCGTGTTTGAAAATGCTTTCCGTGAGATGTATCCACCAGAGCGTATCTTAAAAATGCTTTCTGTAAGCTGTGCGTCACACTTTGGTACCCATGGGCATGATATGGAGAATTTATCCCGAATTTATGAGGTATATCCGTGGGGTTGGATATGGTGGGTTATGCCTTCGAAATTTGGAATGAATGATTCGTATCATCTTAGATAGTAGTATTTCTAAGAGCTTATCATCTTGGACAATAGCAGTCCAAGAAGCTTGTCATCTTGGACAATAGCAGTCCAAGAAGCTTGTCATCTTGGACAATAGCAGTCCAAGAAGCTTGTCATCTTGGACAATAGCAGTCCAAGAAGCTTGTCATCTTGGACAATAGCAGTCCAAGAAGCTTGTCATCTTGGACAATAGCAGTCCAAGAAGCTTGTCATCTTGGACAATAGCAGTTCAAGAAGCTTGTCATCTTGGACAATAGCAGTCCAAGAAGCTTGTCATCTTGGACAATAGCAGTTCAAGATGATGGCATTGGGGAGGGCAGATCACAGGAATGATTTTCAAAGTGACAGAATTAAAAGACGAAAGGGAGGGGAAAGTCAGAATAAGACGTGGAAGATGAAAGGCAGGGGGAAAAGTCAGCAAAGGATGTGAACGACGAAAGGCAGGGGAAAAAGTCAGCAGATGCGAAACACAGGAGCCGGGACATAGAGCCGGCAGACAGTCTGAACCCGGCAGGCCTAAAAGAAGAAAGTCAGAATGCACTGTATCGTCTGTTCATTTAAAATTGAAACTTCCATTTGATTTATTGTCCCTCTCCCGTATTTTTTTCACTTCCTATTCCATCCAAATATGTATCCGTTTTCCCAGACATCCCGCTACACGTACAAGCAGGTCGAGACTAGGATTATATTTGCCGCTTTCCAGCCTTGATATATTTGATTTTTTCGTACCGGCACGCACTGCAAGCGTCTCCTGCGTAATATGCTGTTCCCTGCGTACCTGCCTGATCTGGCTGATCACCTCCAGCCTGGGCTTTAAATTCTCATAATCCGCATCTGCTGAAGCTGATTGTTTTTGATATTCGTCTTTTCCATCTGCTGACAGTTTCCCTTTGTCTTCACCTGTTCGGCCTGCAGTATTTATTTTCCCTTGATTTTCATCCTGCCGGTCGGCTGCCGGCTTTTTCTCCTGCCTTTCGCCTTCCTTCCTTTCTTCTGACGACAGCTTCTTTTGACTTTCTTCTTTTAGGCCTGCCGGGTTCAGACTGTCTGCCGGCTCTATGTCCCGGCTCCTGTGTTTCGCATCTGCTGACTTTTTCCCCTGCCTTTCGTCGTTCACATCCTTTGCTGACTTTTCCCCCTGCCTTTCATCTTCCACGTCTTATTCTGACTTTCCCCTCCCTTTCGTCTTTTAATTCTGTCACTTTGAAAATCATTCCTGTGATCTGCCCTCCCCAATGCCA
>Ga0224741_10228_pt1 | contig 10760 bp, 12 predicted proteins | sample LIM_E_Water_Pos_FD_161629 | JGI IMG/M metagenome (GOLD analysis project Ga0224741, IMG submission 161629) | Enriched cells from gastrointestinal tract of the lab mouse from Pacific Northwest National Laboratory (PNNL), Richland, Washington... | ecosystem: Host-associated > Mammals > Digestive... | reverse complement strand
GCCGGGCTTGGATGGCCTTGGAGCGTTTCATCATCTTGGCCGCCTTGTGGCCGATATACCCCTTATCGGGCCGCAGTCCCCCATTGCGGGTGCCGTTTTTGCTGGCCTCCACCCTGTCCGACCAGTCGGCGGTCCGCCGGGCCGACTCCTTCAGCCGCCGCACATCCTGCCGCAGCCGCTGGCTCTGGGCCTCCTCTGCCGCCTGCCGGACCTCAAACTCCTCAAACCAGGAGGAAAAATTCCCCCGCCGCACCTGAATATCAGAGCGGTTGATGGACAGAATATGGTCCACGCACCCGTCCAGAAACCGCCTGTCGTGGGACACCAGAATAAACCCCTTCTTCCGGTCCAGATACCGTGCCACCAGCTCCCGCCCATGGCTGTCCAGGTGGTTGGTCGGCTCGTCAATGAGCAGGAATCGTCCCTCGGCGCAAAACAGCGCCGCCAGCAGCACCTTGGTCTGTTCCCCGTTGGATAAGGTATTAAAGCTCCGCCAAAGGACCCCCTCGTCCACCTCCAGCAGCCCCAGCTCCCGCAGCAGCCGCCACCGCTCCGCCCCGGGGCAGGCCTCCTCCAATATCTCCTCCGTCATCCGCTCCGGCCGGCAGACCGGATAGGGAAAATAGTCAAACTCCACCGACGCCGAGATATGGCCGGCATATTCATATTCCCCCATCAGCAGCTTCAAAAAGGTAGTCTTTCCCCTCCCGTTTCGCCCCACAAATCCCAGCTTCCAGTCGGTGTCGATTTGAAAGCTCACATCTTCAAACACATTGTCATACCCTCCGGGGTAGGCAAAGGTCAGATCCTCCACTTTGATCATGGACATGGTCTTATCCTCCTTTCAAATGCAAAAAAGCGCCGCGAGAAAATCTTCTCGCGGCGCGCTACAGCACACCAACACCACCCCAAAGGGCGGCATGGAAAGGCTTCGGCGGGCAGAGTACATTTTTCTCGCAGTGGGCGCAATCCTCCCCTTCTTTTCCCGGAAGTCTTACGCTCCTATCCAGTTATCTGCAAGAAAAATGACGCATCTTCCCGCCCCTCTCCTGTTTGTAAAAGATATCATACCATAAGAAAACCCAAATTGCAAGCGCCGGCTTTCCTCCATCGTCCTTTTTTGCCCATATCCCCGCCCCTTTTACAGCAAAAAAGCCGGGCGATCCCGCCCGGCCTTCCTACATTCGCAGCCCTTCCCACCGGGCTTTTGTAATGGCATAGACCAAATGGATCCCGCCGTCTTTTTCCTCATATTCCTTCACCAGCTCCATCCCATTGGCCATTGCAGTGGCCCGGGAGGCAAGGTTTGTCTTCTTCATGTAGGAATACACTTCTCCGAAGGGTGTATGGGTAAACGCCCAATCCCGACAGGCACGGGCCGCCTCGCTCCCATACCCCCTGCGCCAAAACCGTTTGTTGATATGATATCCGATTTCCGGCCGGAAGACCCCATCAATATTTTGTATGGTAATGCCGCAGTCCCCGAGAAACGCTCCGCTCCCCTTCTCTTCCACCGCCCAAAGGCCAAACCCGAAAACCCGGTAATTCTCCAGATTCCAGCTGATCCACCGCTCTACCTTCGCCCGGTCAAAGGGGGCCGGATAGTGGGCCATGGTCTCCTCATCGGACAAGATCTCAGCCAGCGGCTCCAGATCCTCCCAGCCCAGTTCCCGCAGCCGTAAACGCTGTGTCTCAAGCACCACGGGCATTACTCCCGGGCCTCCCCCTGCTCTTCCCTGTCCTCTTCCTTCTCTTCCTTCTCCTCATGGCCCAATTCAATGGCCAGAATGGCCCGGATGACTACGACCCCACCAAGGATCAACAGCTCCTTGGTGTCCCGGATCACGATGGTCTTCAAAATCTCCGCCACCATCATAAACTCCAGTCCCAGCATCATCCCCCGGGCCAAGGCCCCCTTCACATGGGGCTTGCGGCGGGTAAACAGGCAGTAAAGATACCGGAGAAAATTCTCCAAGGCGGCTTCCGCCACAATAAAGAGTCCCATCAGTTCCAGCACAGGAACAATGACCTCGATCACAGTCTCCAGAATATGTTCCATATTGACCCTTCCTTTTCCAATATTCTCTCTTTCACGACAGTCCTGCGGCAAAAAAAGAACCACACCAGAATTGGCATGGTCCTTTTTGGTTTTGGAGGCGACGCCCAGACTCGAACTGGGGATGGAGATTTTGCAGACCTCTGCCTTACCACTTGGCTACGTCGCCGCGTCAGAAAGACTTTGTTCCATTCCGCTTCCGCCTGTGGCGAAAGCGCCATATCCACAAAGTCTTTCCTCCTGCTCCCCAAAAAGCAAACTTGCTTTTGGGAGACCCCTTTTCCCAATGGAAAAAAGATTTTAACTGGAGCGGGCAACGAGGCTCGAACTCGCTACCTCCACCTTGGCAAGGTGGCGCTCTACCAGATGAGCTATGCCCGCATATAAACGTGGTTCCCCCGACTCGCCTTTGCTCTACGACACTAACGCTTCGCTGGCCCTCACTGCCTTCATCAAGAAAACTCAAGCAGATGAGCCGTGCCTGCAGCCAACTCTTGGCCTCTTCCCTACATTCTATGCAGGAACCCCCGAAGGGATTCTCCCGGGATGGGAATTATCCCGGGAGAATTTTTCTGGTGCCTCCGACCGGAATCGAACCAGTGACACGAGGATTTTCAGTCCTCTGCTCTACCGACTGAGCTACAGAGGCAAATTGGAAATAGGGACCCTCAAAAATGCTGTTTCCAGCATTTTTGAGGTTGGCGACGCGGATGGGACTTGAACCCACGACCTCCGGCGTGACAGGCCGGCGTTCTAACCAACTGAACTACCGCGCCGTATGGTGGGAACAACAGGGCTCGAACCTGTGACATCATGCGTGTAAGGCATGCGCTCTACCAGCTGAGCTATGCTCCCCTGTTGTCACTCCTTTTTCCAAAGGGCGAGATTTATTATACTAAACCCCGCCCTTTCTGTCAAGCCCCAAAAATCCGTTTAGGAAAATTTTTTCTTTTTTCAATGGGTGGCCTTCTCCAACAGCTCCTCCAGCTGTCCTTTGTCAAAGTGATACACTTCATCGCAGAACTGGCAGGTCAGTTCCGCCTTCCCCTGCTCTTCGATCAGGCTTTCCAGCTCCTCCCGCCCCATGCTCACAAGGGCCTGGCTTACCCGCTGGCGGCTGCAATAGCACTTATATTCCACCGGATGCCGCTCCAGCACTTCCACCTCAAATCCGGCCAGAACCCGGCGGAGAAGCCCTTCGGCGTCCATTCCCTCTTCCATCAAAGCCTCTGTCACAGCCCCCAGGGCATTCACCCCGGCCTCCACCTTGTCGATGACCTCATCACCGGCCCCGGGGAGCAGCTGGATGAGATATCCCCCCGCCCGCAGCACCGACTGGTCGGTATCCACCAACACCCCCAGTGCGCAGGCCGTCGGGATCTGTTCGCTGATGGCGAAATACCCCGTCACATCCTCGGCGATCTCGCCGGAGGTCAACGGCACCATCCCCACATAAGGGTCCCTCATGTCCAGGTCCTTGATGACCGTCAAAGTCCCTTCCCGGCCCACGGCGGTCCCCACATCCAGCTTCCCGTCTGCCCGGGGAGGCAGAATAACGGCCGGGTTCTGGGCATACCCCCTAGCATTTCCCTCTGCGTCGGCCACAACGGTAATGGTCCCCATGGGACCGTCTCCCTTAAAGCGAAGGGTCACCGAAGCCCCCTCCCCCTTCAGCTGGTCCCCCATCATGGCGCAGGCCATCAGGCTCCGGCCCAGTGCGGCGGTACCCACCGGCAAACTCTTATGGATCTGCCTGGCCCGCTCCGCCATCTCCCGGCCGGTGATGGCCATGGCCTTCACCGGGGCGTCTTTTACGATCACACGGACGATCTCATCGGCCATGATATCTCTCCTCCTTAAAATTGCTGTAAGCGGCGCTGGGGCGGCTGCGGCGGCCCCCTGCCGCTTTTGCTCCAAACGGCGGCCCTATCCCTTCACCGCCCGGAAAAACACCCTCTGTTCCCCCGCCTTCGGCGCCCGGAACTTCAGCTCCCCAAACCGTTTGATATCCGTAAACCCCGCTTCCTTCAGATAGGCCTCCAGCTCGTCCATGGTGTAGGCAAACTCCTCGTGAAGCTCCTCCCCCCGCCGCCACACGTTCCCCTCCCGTCGGAACACGTCCATCCAGAAGGAGCATACCCGCCGCCGGAAGCTGTACTCTCCCCGCCAAACGCAGTACTCATCCTCGGTCTCGTCCAGAAATATCTGGTCGTCCATGCTTTCCAGCTTTTCCGGGGTGTCCGCGTCAAAGAGGAACAGCCCCCCCGGCTCAAGATGCTCATACACCCGCCGGAAGGCCCGCCGCAGCTTTTGGGGCTGCAATACATAGTTCACACTGTCCAGACAACAGACGCAGGCGTCCACCCGCCCGGGCAGACGCAGAGCCTCCATCCCCTGGCAGAAAAATTGGGGCCTGTTTTCCAGGCCCCGGCACTTCTCTTCCGCCAGGGAGAGCATATCCGCCGACAGGTCCACCCCCGTCAGGGTATAACCACGCCCGGAAAGCTCATAGGTCAAGCTCCCCGTGCCGCAGGCCAGATCCAGCACCGTCTCCACCGGCCGCTTCAAACGGCGGAAGTGACCCTCCACATAGTCCGCCCAGCGGGGGTAATCCACATCCAGGGTGAGAGCGTCATAGCTGCCGGCCAAAAACTCATAACTTCCCATCGGCTCTGGCCTTCTCAATGATCCGGGGAAATACCGCGTCATATCCCCCGGCGCCGTACTGCAAAGACCGGTTCACCCGGCTGATGGTGGCGCTGGAAGCCCCCGTCCGGGCCATGATGTCGTTGTAGATTTTCCCCTCGCTCAAAAGCAGGGCTACCTCAAACCGCTGGTTGAAGGACTGCAGCTCCCCCACCGTACACAGATCGGAGAGAAACCGCCGGCATTCGTCCACCGTCTGCAGGGAAAGGATTGCCTCACACAACAGCTGCGTATCCTCAGGAGAAAAACCTTTTGTCATCACTCTCTGCCTCCCGTTGACATTATGTGGTCCTGTCAGAATTTTACCACAGTGAAGCAAAAAAGTAAAGGCCGAAGAGGAAATTTTTTGTGCGATGTATTCCCGTGTCCAATCAAGAATCTTTCTGCTCGCTAAAACAAAGCAGCAGATTTATATAGTTTGCACAATACGGGTTATTCAAAGAAATTATTATTGACATATTTCACAATTTGCGTTATCCTATATTTGGAAAACAAAGAAAGGAGTGAGTCCAATGCAGAGTCAAACTGTCCCTTTTCATCTCTTTTGTTTAAACAGAAGAACGGAGATCAATCATGTTAAAACGTCGTTTGCTTTCTGTTCTTTTGGCTCTCTCCATGATGCTGGGAATCAGCGCCCAGGCAGCCGCCGCTGAGCTCCAAGAGGCAAAAATTGCCGTGGAAGTTCAGGCCATGGAAGATGAAATTTATGCCGAAGTCTACCGTCAGTTGGAGGCACAGAATGGCCTATATATGATAGACACATACATGGAGATTTTAGCACCAAAAATTCAGGCTACTGTTGAAGCAAAATATACTCCTGCATATTCCCCTTTTTCTATAAATGCTAACTGGATTAAGTATGCCCCTAATGGTGGCTATGTTACTTATACAAAAGTGGGCTACGTTGAAGTAGGCGAGCTATACATGGACTATCCCACAACACAAAAATATTTGATACAAAATGATAAAAATATTCTTTTCTGCGAAATTCTCAGCGATGCCCTTGGCCAAACGATTACTGAATTTTGGTCTGGTTTAATTGCACAGGGTTTTATGCAATTAGTTATTGCTATGCACACAGTACCCAGAGCAAAAATTAGTGCTTGTGGCGGTTATGCCTATATAATTACCACTTATGAACCCACCATTCCCGCTACCTATGAGGTTGTCCTTGCTTGGGAGGATTACCCCAACATTATTATTGACCGCAATCAAGTTCATGGTGATGATCCTATATTTACTCCTCCCAAAAAGTAAATAGTTTCACTACCATAGTATAAGGGGCAATACCATTATGAAAAAACAAAGGGACCCTCAAGTTCCAGAAAAGGTTGGCTTCGGTCTTCGTCAATGGATTGGTATTATTGCCTTTATTTTTGGCTTATTCCTCATTTGGACCCTTTTCAAAATAGGTATGAGCATCCATCAGAATCGCAAGATTTACAATGAGGTGGCAAACTTTATTCCCACTGAAAATTCTCGTATCGAAATTGAACGTTGGGAGGCGGACGGTGACAGTTACGCAGGCATTACTTTAAGCGGTATAGAAGCGCAACAAGCTACCATGGAGGTCTTGTCCCGGTTAGAATACGGCGGTTTCTATCTGTATAGCGACTCCTTCTCCCCCGTAAAAGAATGGAAAGGAATTTCTGCCTTTGATCAGGGAGGACATTATTACAGCATCAAACTTTTCCCCGATAGGGAAAAGTTTGTAACTGCCTGGATCACTGTGGGCAGTCAGCAAAGCTATGATGCCCTCAGCCAGCTTTATAAGCTGAAATATGACAACTGGGAACCTGTCCGCTCTTATCTGGACCAGTTCTGGGAAGAGAACACACCCATTAACGGAGCCGTATTTTGATTTCCCGCTTCACCCCCGGGCCGCCCCATGGGCGGTCCGGTTTTCTATTCTTTCTTCCAAAAGGTGCCCCATGTCCTGTACCATAAAATTTTTATTGTCATCTTTGTCAAAATTTCCACTGCTCATCCCCCCGTCTCGCCATCATGTCTCCAAAATCTGCATCCCTACATTGACATTCGGCCTAGGGAGACTATAATGTCTCCATCCGGCCTTTTTGTGTGTGGGCCGCAAATACAAAGAGAGAAGGTATCCTCATGAGTACGATTTTCGCAGACATCCTTGCCATCATCGGCGTCGTCCTGAACGGCCTTCCACAGGGGCTTCTGGCACTGACCTTCGGCTTTGCCTCCATCCCCACTGCCATGGCCTTTTTCATCGGCGCCCTGGGCAACACACTGACTCAAAGTGTAGCTCCCATCTCCTTTCAGGCCGAAACCATCACCTATGCCGGTACCGCCGGTAAGAACCGCTCCGAACGCTGTGCCATGATTTTCATCGGCGGCACCATCATGGCTCTCATCGGTGCTTTCGGCCTGCTGACGAAAATCGTAGAGTTTGTGGGCAGCAACATTGCCAACGGCATGATGGCCGGCGTGGGCATTATCCTCACCATGGCCGCTGTGGACATGGTGAAGAAGGACAAGCTGGCCGGCGGTGTATCCCTGTTTACCGCTTTGGTCACCTACTATTTCTTCCGTAACGACGCCAACTCACTGGTTTATACCATTGTCGTTTCCGTGGTGGCCTCCTGCATCGCCAACGCCGCCTTTGCAAAAGAGAAATCCAGCATTGTTGTCACCGATGATAAGTTTATCCGCCAGAAGTTCACCATCAATTCCTCGGTGATTTTCGGTGCGCTCGGCATGGTATGCCTGAATATCGGCTCCAACATCTCCTTTGGCTCTATCACTGCCAGTATGGCCACCAGCGGCAACTATAATGTGGACCACCTGACCGTCATCTCCTCCCTGGCCGATATGGCTTCCTCCTTCTTCGGCGGCGCTCCTGTGGAGTCCATTATCTCCGCCACCGCCAGCGCTCCGCATCCGGTATGGGCCGGTGTTGTTATGATGCTGATCATCGGCGTGATTTTACTGTTGGGGCTGCTGCCCAAAATCAGCAAGTATATCCCCTCCTCCTCCATCGCCGGCTTTCTTTTCGTGTTGGGTATCTTCAAGACCGTGGCTCTGGACGCTCCCGCCGCACTGGCCTCCAACGCCGCCGTGGGCGGCACCGCCATGGTGGTCACTGCCATTTCCAACCCGTTTTTGGGGATGGTAGCCGGCGTGATCGCCCGGTTCCTGGGTATGTGAGAAAGGAGCATTACAAAGATGAAACAGTATGAGATCGAGCTTTGCGGCGTAACACGCACTCTCCCCTTTGTACCCATCAGCGACACCATGGCCTTTGCCAGCTTTGTCATTTTGGGCGACACCGAACTGGTCTCCGCCTGCGCTCCCGCCCTGGCCGAGAAAATCGGCCCGGTGGATGCGGTGGTTACCGCCGAAGCCAAGGGCATTGCTCTGGCTTATGAGATCAGCAGACTCCTGAACCTGAAAGAGTTTATTGTCGCCCGGAAAAGCACCAAGTCCTATATGAAGGACGTGGTCTCCGCCCCGGTTCGTTCCATCACCACACAGGGGGAACAGCACCTCTATCTGGACGGTGTGGATGCCGCCAAAATTCAGGGCAAGCGTATCTGCCTGATCGATGATGTCATTTCCACCGGCGAGTCCCTACGGGCGCTGGAGACGCTAGTCCAAAACGCCGGAGCCAACGTGATCCGCAGGGCTGCCGTTCTGGCGGAAGGCGATGCCGCCAACCGAAAAGACATTGTTTTCCTCCAAAAACTCCCTCTGTTCACCAAAACCGCAGAAGGTGACTATCAAATTATCGAATAAAGCCGCCGCAAAAGCATCCCGCTGCCCCCACCCGGACAGCGGGATGTTTTTCCGTTCCGCCAGAAGGTTATTTTCATCCTTTACCCCCAATCCCCCAGCATACACTAAAACAAAGCCAAATATAATGTGGTTCTGGTTCATATTTTATCACAGTGAAGCAAAAAAGTAACAGCCAAAGGAGAAATTTTTTGTGCGATGCATCAAAACAAAAGTCCGGAATGTTACAACATTCCGGACTTTTCGCCTCAACTGTCTTCCTTTACAAAGACCCGTAAAAACTCATTCAAAACATCTCTCTGCTCTTTGGAAAGCTGGGGCAGCCTGACGGTATAACCATCCTCCAGCCCCGTCAGATAGTCCAACGAGGTCCGCAGGATCAGAGCGATTTGTTTGGTCCGCTCCAGTGATGGGTCCTGCAAATTATTCTCATAACGGTAAACGGTCTCCTTGCTGACCCCCAACCGCTTCGCAAACACCGCCTGCGACAGCCCCCGCTCTTTCCGAAGCTGCCGGATTCGCATCCCAAAATCAAAAGCGATTTTTTCCTCTGCCATGCCAACACCTCTTATCGGTATTTTACCGAGAGGGTTTTACTTTATACGACTATTTTATTTATTATTTAACGTCGTATTTAGTTGACTTTATGAGATTACTTATGATATTCTGTCTAAAAATGACCGAAACCCTTGTCGATTTTTACATGTCCTTATCTTTCAGCCGTTTCACCACGCTCAATACGGCTTCAAGATCCTTATCGCTCATATTCTCAAGTTCCCTTACAATCTCTTGGACCAAAATGGGGTTTTTATTGACTTTCTTATCGTCAAAAAAATCCTTCGGCGTAACTCCAAGAATTTCAATGATATAAAACAGTTCCTTTAATGACGGTTGTGAATGTCCCGCAACAATATTATGGATATAGTTCCGGCTATGGCCTGCCTCATAACTCAGTTGATATTCCGAAATGCCTCGCTGGATTCGAAGTTCTGTAATTCTACTCCGCACATATTCCATGTCCACCGGCCAAGCCTCCTCTCTATTTGTAAATTATTTTATACCGAACAGAGAGATAGGCCGCACACGGTCGGTGGGTAATTTTTCTTTTATAGCACTTTATTGGTGTGCATTTTTCTTAAAATTCACTCTACCAAAATGAATGATTGTCTTATTTCAAGGTAAAAGCTATCACAGGAGGCTGAATGTATGGACCTCGAACTACGAAAAGTATGGGGTGACGATGTTGTAGACAACTTAAAAGATGCCATTGGCGATATTTTAAAAGTTGAGTTTTATGCACCCGGAATCTATTATGTCGCAGCCAAAAATTCCGATTACAGTTTTGTTTGCACCGAATACTATGTTATCGAAAAAACCACTTCAATCATTTCCCATCAGGTCAAAACCTATGGAGACCCTGTTAAAAGTTGTCCTAATTTGCTTCTCTTTCAGGCAGAAAAGGAGCAGGGGGGATATGAACTGATAGAATTTGAGGTTGCAAAATACCGAATTCAGCAAAACATTCCCTTGGGTGATTTAGATTCTCCGCGCCTGATTGCCATGTATTACACAGAAGACTATCCGGAATACTTTGGCCCCTACCCCGCCCCAACAAGCACCCCCTTCGGATATATGCTTCGCTACAAAACATTGCAAAACGGAATATTCTGGATTGAGACAGACCAGGGGCAATATACTTTAGCTCTTTGTCAGCCTATCCATGAATTTGATTTATCTGACATTGCCCGAAAACTCGGAAAACTGACAGAATGCGATAAAATGAAAGATATCAAAAATGTACAAAGCTATTTGTTTTTTTCTGAACAGGATAGCTGCATTCCTCTCTTTGAAATATCAAGGGTCAGCTCCAGATTGGCAAAATTGGATGATCTCGATTTCCCCGCCCTCATGAACGCCATTTGGGCTAACCATGTAGAGTATGCCATACTTCAAAATTCGTTAGTACAGCAAGGCAATTCTTTGTCTATCATTTTCCCTCCTTCATTCCCTTTCAAAGACATTTTTGACTTTTCTGCTTTCCATAAAGATATGGTTTTATACACTCCAAATAGAGGAACCAATTTTATCCATTTTTAAACGGTCCACTCGCTTTCCTTTCACCCCCAAATCCCCCCACGCATAGACTAAACCAAAGCCAAAAAGGGGGAAAACACCATGAAACAGCCACCCGCCCCGCCCCAACTGGCCGCTGAGGGACAGTACCGCCAAACCTTCCTGC
>Ga0224741_10227_pt1 | contig 10776 bp, 11 predicted proteins | sample LIM_E_Water_Pos_FD_161629 | JGI IMG/M metagenome (GOLD analysis project Ga0224741, IMG submission 161629) | Enriched cells from gastrointestinal tract of the lab mouse from Pacific Northwest National Laboratory (PNNL), Richland, Washington... | ecosystem: Host-associated > Mammals > Digestive... | reverse complement strand
GATTTTTTCGTCTGAAAGTATTGACACAAGAATATTTGTTCGATATAATTCGATTATACAAACAATCGTTCGCAACATTTGTTCGTATTCTATAATGTGGAGGTATTCAGAATGGATTTTCAGGTAAGTGAACGCAGAATCATAAATAACAAAATCAGAAGGAGACGCCAGCTCCGCCGCAATATATGCATGTATCTTATGACCATGCTTTTAGCCATAAGTTTATCTCTGGTATTTTTCAGTTTCAGAGCTAAAGCTCAGAGCAGTGATGAGACACTTGTGTATAAATACTATAAGAGCATTGTGGTGCGAAACGGAGATACTCTCTGGGACTATGCCGGCATGTATGGCGGGGATGGCCAGTACAGCAGCAGCAGGGACTATATAAAGGAAGTTATGCAGTTAAATTCCCTTCATGACCATAAGATAGTGGCAGGACAGTACCTTATTCTTCCTTATTATAGTCCGGCTCCTTTAATGGAGGATGCCACCTGACTTAAAACAATACAGACAGGCGCCAGCTCATTTTTCGCGCAGGCGCACTGCCTTGGCAGCTTTCCGGCGGCGGTTATCCTCAATTGCGGCATAATGTTTTCTGGTCGTATTTACATCCTTATGTCCCAGTACATCGGCTACCAGATAAATATCACCGGTTTCCTGATATAGGGTCGTTCCGTAAGTGCTCCTAAGTTTGTGGGGAGTGATTTTTTTAAGACCTGTTACATTTGCAGCATATTTTTTGACTAGGTTTTCCACTGCGCGCACAGTAATGCGTCGGTTCTGCATAGACAGGAACAGTGCGTTTTCATGGCCTTCCAAGGGGATGATGTGATGCCTTTTTTCCAGATAATCGTGAAGTGCATCTGAAACCTCTTCCCCAAAATATACCACCGTTTCATAACCGCCTTTTCTTCTTATTTTGATTCCGTTGTTTTTAAAGTCCACATCATTGATATCAAGGCCCACACATTCCGACACACGTATGCCTGTCCCCAAAAGGAGCGTCAGAAGTGCAATGTCGCGGATTTTTGTTTTTGAATGGTATTTAAGCTGGCTCTTGGTAAGATTTTCCCCCTCCTCGACCTGATCCAGCAGAATTGCCACCTCGTCCGCGTCCAGCCGGATAATTTCCTTTTCATGTTGTTTAGGCAGTGGTACCAGTGCTGCGGGATTGGTTTTGATAAGTTCAGCACAGAAATAGTAATTATAAAAACTTTTCAGCGCAGAAAGTTTTCTCTTTTTACCTCTTTCATTATTTGCATACTCTCTGCCGTCCTTTATGTAATAGGTAATAAAGTCCATGTATTCTTCAATATCCTCCCGGGTAATCTGATCCAGAATGGATAACGGGAAATCCGCAATTTCCATTTTTGCGCATACGCTGTTGTTTGTATGCAGAAACTCAAAAAACACCCGTATATCATAAGCATAGGCAAGCCTTGTCCGGGAGGACGTATATTCCTGGATCCCTCTGAAAAACTGTTTGCAGAAAGAGGGCAGTGCGGCAAGTACTTCCCGCATCTTTAAGGTATTTATATTGTTTTGTTCATCATGATAGTTTCTACTGTTTTCCATAATAATTGTCCCATCCTTCCAGCCTGCCGTTTTGTATTGCGGTAAACATCCGTTCCTTTACGCCGGGATTTTCCTGATTTAATTTCTGAAGCAGGTTTTTGATATATTCCCGTTTCGTATGGCCGTCAGCAGGGCATGGGCTTTTGACTACAGGCATCTGGAATTTATTTACAAATCCAATCACATCCTGTTCACTCATATACATAAGAGGTCTGATTACCGTCAAGTCCATACGGTCCAGATAGGTGACCGGGTTAAAGGTATGAAATCTTCCTTCAAAAATAAGGGACATCAACATGGTTTCCACCACATCATCTTTGTGGTGTGCATAAGCTATTTTATTACATCCTGCTTTTTTGATGGCTTCGTTTAACGCACCTTTTCTCATTTTTGCACATAGAGAACAGGGATTAGTTTCTTTACGCTCATGAAATATGATATCCGCTATGTCTGTCTTTACAATTGTATAGGGAACTTCAAGTTTACTGCATAATTCCTGTATTCCGGTCAAATCAAGATTATGGAACCCCAGATCAACGGTGACCGCGTGAATGGTAAAAGGCTGCGGATAAAAGCGCATAAGACCATGGAGGCCATAGAGAAGGGTTAAGCTGTCTTTACCTCCGGAAATGCCAACCGCAATTTTATCCCCGGATTCTATCATATGGTAATCATCGGCGGCTCGCCGGATATAGCTAAGTACTCTTTGTAATGTCATAATTCCTCCCACGTATATTTTAAATAAGTTCAAACATATTTAACAATTATACCATAGTATCCCTAAAAAAAAAATGTTATACTAATAAAGACTAAGTTAGAAAAGGAGGCTGGAAAAATTGAAAATCCAGTTCAATAAAAGATATCTGCGCATAGGTTTAACTGCTTTTTTAGTGGTGGCAGCATCTATTTGTTTTTATTATCTGATTTTTCACGGAGACCGTTTTTCCGCACAACTACATGCTCTCATAAAGGTGGCCAGCCCGGTGATATACGGCATAATCTTTGCCTATCTCATGACCCCTATGGTAAATGGGCTGGAAAGCCGTTTTTTGATGCCGTTTTTTTTCGCTAATAAGGGGAAGCCTGTTTCTGTCAAACAGAAAAAATGGATGCGTGTTATTTCCATTCTTCTCACCATCTATATCGTGGGGTGTCTGATTTATGGATTTTTCTCCATACTGATACCGAATATAACAAAGAGCGTGAGAAGCATCTCCTATCAGTTTCCCTATTATGTGCAAAACCTTATGAACTGGTCGGCTAAATTTCTGGATGATAATCCTGACATTGAAAAGATGGTATTTAATCTTTTTGATAAATATTCCGGGGAGTTTACCAGCTATTTGAACAACAGCATTGTCCCCCAGATGGAAATGCTGGTAAAGCATGTATCATTGAGCATGATCAGTGTTTTAAAATTATTGTGGAATTTTATCATTGGGATTATCATATCCATTTATGTCCTTTACAGCAAGGAAACCTTTGCAGGGCAGGCCAAAAAAATTGTATTTGCTGTATTTAAGACCAGTACGGCGAATCAGTTTATTAAAGATGTCCGCTTTATCAGCAACACCTTTATCGGTTTCATCAGTGGAAAGATCGTTGATTCCATTATTATTGGAATTATCTGTTTTGCCGGAACCAGTATTATGAAAATGCCTTATGCACTGTTAATCAGCGTAATTGTAGGAATAACAAATATAATTCCCTTTTTTGGTCCCTACCTGGGGGCTATTCCAAGCGCAATATTGATACTTATGGTCAACCCAGTTAAATGTGTTTATTTTATTATTTTCATATTGATATTACAACAGGTGGACGGTAATGTAATCGGCCCTAAAATTCTTGGACAGTCAACTGGTCTGTCCGGATTCTGGGTAATTTTTTCCATTACTGTATTTGGCGGTCTTATGGGGATTCCCGGAATGATTATCGGCGTGCCGTTTTTTGCAGTCATCTATGCAATGATACGGCGCATGACAAATAAGCTTCTTACCAAACGAGGACTTCCGTTAGAAACCAGCCGATATCTGGATGTGGACTACATACAGGATAACGTGTTTATCCCCATGGATGAAACAAAAAATACTACGTTTTTCAAGCTGGGAAAAAAGAAACAGGATACAGCAAAGGATGGAAAGAAGGATTCACCAGATGAAAAGTAGGAGAGAAGATTGAAAATTTCAATTTTCAATCTTCGTATTTGGGTCTATTCCCACATGGGAAGGGCCCATGCGGGAAAGGCGTGGGTATAAATATGAGATTTGTTATTCAAAGAGTAGATGAGGCAAGTGTTTGCGTGGAGGGAAAAGAAGCCGGAAAAATCAAGAAGGGATTTGTGGTACTTGTGGGTATCAGTAATACAGACACATGGGAAATTGCTGATAAAATGATACGTAAATTGATTAATTTGAGAATATTTTCCGATGAAAATGATAAAACAAACTTAAACCTTAAAAGTATAGACGGAGAACTGCTGATTATCTCCCAATTTACCTTATATGCAGACTGTCGGAAAGGAAACAGGCCATCCTTCACAAATGCAGGGAATCCGGAGCTTGCAGAAAATTTATATGAATATATCATAAAAAAATGTTCCGAAGAAGTTCCCCATGTGGCACATGGCGTTTTTGGCGCGCATATGGATATTTCCCTTATAAATAATGGACCATTCACCATCATCCTGGATTCAGATGAAATGTAACAATCAATGCAACAATTCCCAGAACACGACTTGCAGGGCAGCGGAAGGGAGGATTTACAATGAAAGCTTTTATTATATTCATTGTGGTAGTCGTAATTGTTATCAATGGCTATACCTTTTTAAAGTATAAAAAGAAAAAAAGGAAAAGTTTCAATACCGTAGACAGCTTTAGGAATGTGTATTCTAAAAGCAGGGCAGTATCACCAAAATCTAATCATAATACAGAAAATTATACCAGATATACCACACGGTATAACAGCATGGTAGATTATATTGAAAAAGATGAATTTTTTAAAGAGGCTGCCAGTCATGCAAATCCATCAACGCTCCAGCATAGTTCAAAACGTACGGGGCAGAACAAACGCCGACACGCTTCGCGAATCGGCTTATAGTAAGCAAAATAGTTTACATAATAATTTTATGTAAACTATTTTGGGATTTAATCAGATTCTCCGCGAAACATACATCATTGTTTTCGCTTATTTCTGTATTATTTTAGATTTACAAATTTTTCTAAAAAGTCCTTTTCCAAATTACGTTTATATATTATAATGAATATGCTTGCATTAATTTTATAGGAGAAAAGTATCAGATATGGCATATTTTAGAGTACGTACAGACCGCCTGCGTAAGGGCATGGTAATAAAAAATGATGTTTATGCCAGAACTGGTGCAGTTCTTGTCCCAATAGACACACCTGTAACAAAAGAAGTTGTAGCAATTTTGACGAAACACTTTATTGAATATGTCATGGTAGATTATCAGGCAACTACTTCTGTTCCTGCTGACATTCCTTCTCCTGAATCAGAGCCTCAGATTGAGGAAAAACAGCTTGAAGAATTCAAGGAAAGCTTTCAGGTTGCAGAGACTGTATTGTCTGACACATTAAAGGACGTTGCTGTAAAAGATAAAGATGTTGATATTTCCGTCCTTCTTGACGCATTAAATGGTATCGTGGACAAATCAAAAAATGAAGTGAATTTGTGCAACATGCTTTTTGCCATGAAGAATAACGCAGAAGGGCTTTATGTGCATTCTATTAATGTTGCGCTTTGGGGACAAGTGCTGGCGAAGTGGATGGGATTTAAAGAAGATGATATCGAATTGGTGGGTGTTGCAGGACTTTTGCATGACATCGGCCTGTTAAAGTTAACCAACTCTGGAGAACTGCCCAGCGGGTTTACTTTTCATGCAGAACTAAATGGAGATAAGTACAGTAAACATACGGTACTTGGCTATAATCTGCTTAAAGAAAAAAATTTAGATTTAAAAATCAAGCAGACGATTCTTACCCACCACGAATGCCGGGATGGCAGCGGCTTTCCGCTGAAAGTAACATTAAAAAATATCAATCCCATTTCCAGGGTTATTTCAATTGCAGATACATATGATACAATGACCATGAAGGAGGAGGGTATAAAGCCCAAATCATCTTTCTGGCTTTTAAAGCGTTTAGAGGATGTGGGATATCAGAAATATGACCCTAATATGCTTATGACCTTCATCGCACGTATCACAAACAACTTTATCAGACATAATGTACGTCTAAGCAATGGTCTTGTAGGCCACATTGTACTGATCAATAAATTTAACCTGACCCGTCCCTTGATTCAGGTAGGGAACAGCTTTATTGATTTATCAGCCCGTAAAGATATATCAATTGTAGAAATACTGGATTAAAAATAAGCCCTCTAAAGGGCCTATTTTTATGAGCCAACAAACGCTGCCATGCTCTGCAAGCCAGCTTATTGTAATAAAACGAATGGGTAAAAAATTACGAACATGCTCTAGAACTCTGACAAGTTTAACGAAAGCTGATTTCTCAGCTTTCGTTGAATGCCTGCCCAATTACTATCCAACTATTCGTTAAACTTGTGTTTTGCGAATAGTTGGATAAAGCCTTTATTTACTCTTTGCCTCAAAATCTTCAATGTATTGTATCAGAAGCTTCACAGTACCATCAGGGCCAAGAACGCTGCTGTTAATACATAAGTCATAGCTGTCAGCGCGTCCCCATTTTTTTGAAGAATAATAATTATAGTAACTTTGACGCTGTTTATCTTTTTTCGCACACATATCCTTTGCCTTGGAAGCATCCAAATCATATTTTTTCATAATACGTTTCGTTTTAGTTTCCTCATCACTGTATATGAAAATGTGTACGCAGTTTTTCATATCGCTTAAGGCATAATCTGCACAGCGGCCAACGATGACACATGGTCCTTCCTTTGCAATCTTTTTAATTGTGTCAAACTGTGCCAGAAAAACTTTGTGGCTGATAGGCATATCCACAAAGTGGGATGCATTGTAGCCAAAGGAATAGGTATCCATAACCAGATTGTAAAGAAAAGAATTGGTAGGTCTTTCATCATGATTTTCTAGCATTTCCTCACAGAAGCCGCTCTCCTTCGCCGCCCTGCTTAAAAGTTCTTTATCATAACATTTTATTCCAAAGTGATCTGCTACTTTCTCACCGATTTCACGCCCCGCAGAGCCAAACTGACGTCCAATAGTAATTACTGTATTCATAAAAATACCTCCCTTATATTCTGATAGAAATATTATACAAAAAATAAGCAAAAAATTCAATCTATTGTCTGAAAATTTAAAAAATTTAACAAGACAGATTATTCATATAAAAATACCGGCAAACCCCAAGGATCTGCCGGTACATATCATATACTGATTTTATTTTTTATGGGACTTCTCAACCTGCATAAGAACTTTGACACCTTCCACTACAAGGATGAGGGCAAGTATTACAATAGGTATAATGATAATACACTGCAATCCCTCTTTGATGATGGTACCTGTTCCGCTTGTCAGATTCACAATATTATTTTTAAATGTCAGTACCAGTGATGTCAATGTTGCACAGAGCATGAATACCATTGGGAAGTAAAGCATTTTGTTGTTTTTCCCTTTTCTTGCAAGGAACACTGCAACTGCCAGGAATGCGGGAACCGCAACTAACTGGTTACAAGCACCGAACAAGGGCCATACATTCTGATATCCTGCCAGGCACAGTACGAAACCAAAGAACGCTGTGATAATTGTAGCAACATACATATTGCTCAATATGTTCTGTTTCTCTCCGTTTCCAGCAAAAAGTTCCTGGAACATAAAGCGGCCAAGTCTTGTGGCAGTGTCAAGTGAGGTTAAACAGAAAGCGGAAACAGCCAGTGCAATGATGGTATAAGTGGCTGTTGCTGCTGTCTGTCCGAATCCCATTGCAATAAAGAAATCTCTGATTGCAGACGCAAACACTATGGTAGGTGAAGCCATGCCTTCGGGCATTGCCCCGTTTGTGGAAAGAACGCTGATTGCGATCAGGGAGATAACGGCAAGCACACATTCAATCAGCATGGAGCCATATCCGATTGCCAGCGCATCTTTTTCGCTGTCAAGCTGTTTAGATGTGGTACCGGAACCAATCAGTGAGTGGAAGCCCGATACTGCACCACAGGCTACCGTGATAAACAGGGTGGGGAACAGATAATTGCTGCCCACCTTAAATCCTACAAAGGCAGGGGTGCTGAAGGTTGCCAGAGGGCTTCCCACAACAGAGGCGCCTACAATGCCCACAATTGCCGCAATAATCATAAAATAAAGCAGGAAACTGCTCAAATAATCCCTGGGCTGTAGCAGAATCCAGACAGGTGTCACCGATGCAATCATAACATAGATGAATACAAATCCAATCCAGAAATTCTTAGGAAGGCTGACAGGGCACAAAAGGCCGATAACCACACACGCTGCCAGTAAAATGACGCCGACAATAGAAGCCAGCCCCATAGGCACATTCTTCCTGTAAACAAAAAATCCAAATGCAATTGCCAGCGGAATAAATAAAATAGACGCAGTTGCCACAGAGCCGTTGGCTGTGCTTCCTCCTTCAGGAATCGTAAAAGAGTTTGCCACAATATCTGCAAAGGCAGCCACTACCAGCAAAAGCACTAACCATGCAAATACCGTAAACAGAACCTTACATTTATGGCCAATGTTCTCCTCGATAACTTCCCCAAGGGATTTGCCCTTATGTCTGATCGATACAAAAATGGAACCAAAATCCTGAACGGCACCGAAAAAGATACCGCCGATCACGATCCATAAAAATACCGGAACCCACCCAAAAAATGCCGCCTGAATCGGTCCGTTGATGGGTCCTGCACCGGCAATGGATGAAAAATGATGTCCCATAAGTACAGGAGTCTTCGCCGGACAATAGTCCACGCCGTCTTCCATTTCATGGGCAGGGGTCGTAACTGAAGGGTCAATGCCCCACTGCTTTGCAAGCCACTTTCCATATGTAAGATATGCTGCCACGAAAATGACAATTGCAATTAAGATTAATAATAATGCACTCACACTACTTTCCCTCCTTCTTGTTTCGTGTTTAGAGCTTCTTATATTAATGGGAAATCCCCAATATAAGCAGAATACTATATTTTTAAACCGTCTTCCTGTTACGTATGCTCTTGGGAAAAAATACTGCGGTACAGATCTTTCTGCATCCGCCCCTGGAAATTGCTGTAAAACTTCCCGTCCTCCATGGAACAGCACATGATCCTTCCCTGGGAATACCCGCGCATGCCAAAGCGGTACCCCTTTTCAAATTTATATCTGCGTATCATGCGGATACACTCTTTAGATAAAGGCTTTTGCACCAGCAGGGCTGCACTTAAATAGCTGTACATATGGTTCTTTTCCGGGAAGGCATTTCCCTTGCGCACAAGCTCCGGTTCCATGTAGTTTTTGAAGACACTGTCTATCTCACAGATAAGATCCGGCGTACATTCATCCTGGGTCAGAAATAAAATATGCTCAAAACTGTTAGAAGTCCACATGTTTGCTTCCCGCACAAGTACATACTTTTCAACGGACGAAAAAAAATACCCGTACGCCGGGTATTCCTTATTATTTATCTTATATGGCTGATAAATATCAAAGCTGCCCGCATAACGCAAAAGGAGTCTGTCAAGATATTCAGCCGTATTCATCCTATTACCCCTTTGTATTATAATCCTAATGTCAATTATAAAAATATTATAAAAATTCTAAAATAAAAATAACTTATTTTAGAATATCTAAAAAAAGGTAATATGTCAACTATTTTTTTACTAAAATCAACAAGAAAATGATTGCAAAAGTTTTTGGAAATACTCAGGAAGAGGTGCATCCGTCTCAATGTAGCCGCCTGTTATGGGATGGCAGAATCCTAAAACCTTTGCGTGAAGCGTCTGCCCTTCCAGGCGAAAGGGATTGTTATTAGGGCCATATACAGTATCGCCAAGTAACGGATAGCCCAGATAAGCCATATGAACCCTGATTTGATGGGTACGCCCGGTCTTCAGCATACATTCAATATACGTGTATTTTCCGAAACGGGAAAGCACCTTGTAATGAGTGACGGCCTCCTTTCCGCCGCTGCCCAGGACCGCCATCTTCTTCCGCTCCTTTGGGTGGCGGCCAATCAGTGTGTGTATAGTCCCCTGGTCATCTTTTATATTTCCATGCACAATGGCATGGTACTTTCTTACAATACTGTGTTCCTTTAGCTGTCCGGCGATGCCGGCATGGGATTTATCATTCTTGCAGGCAATAAGGGAGCCTGTGGTGTCACGGTCGATCCGGTGGACGATCCCGGGGCGCAGGACGCCGTTGATGCCGCTTAAATTTCCCTGACAGTGAAACAACAGGGCATTTACCAGCGTACCGCTGTAATGGCCCGGCGCCGGATGCACTACCATGCCCTTAGGCTTGTTGACTACGATAACATCCCCATCCTCATAGAGAATGTCAAGGGGAATGTCTTCCGGCAGAATATCCGGTGTGACCGCAGGGGGAAGGGCTATCTGTATCCGGTCATTTGCCTTTACCCGGCTGCTGTTTTTGATGCGCTGGCCATTGACCGTAATTTTCCCTTCCGAAATAAGCTTTTGGATGTAGGAACGGGACAAAGAGTCCACAAGGCTTCCTGCGCACTTATCGACTCTTTCATTTTCCATATCTTCTGTTACAACAAATAAAAAATCTTCCAGCTTTATTTCATTCCTTCCGTAGGTTTTCTTTGGACTCTGCTTCCGGTGCCGGATGGAACCCCAGAAATGCAAAATCATCCTCTTTATAAACGAAAAGCATAAGAACAACAAGGATTGCGGTGGAAATCGTTACATACATATCAGCCACATTAAAAATAGGGAAATTGATCAGCACAATGTAAATAAAGTCCACCACATAATCAAGGCGCAGCCTGTCAATCAGATTTCCCACTGCTCCTGCAGCTATCATAACAAGCAGAAAATGCAGGCTGTTATATTTATTCTGACTGGGAGCTTTCAGCAGCACATACACAATTGCACACAAAAACACTACCGCTACAAACACAAAAAAAATTTTCTGATTTTGCAGCATCCCGAAAGCTGCCCCACGGTTTTCCAGATAGCTAAATTCAAGAACACCGCCGATAATGTCAAAGGACGGCTGGTCTTTCAGCT
>Ga0224741_10225_pt1 | contig 10784 bp, 5 predicted proteins | sample LIM_E_Water_Pos_FD_161629 | JGI IMG/M metagenome (GOLD analysis project Ga0224741, IMG submission 161629) | Enriched cells from gastrointestinal tract of the lab mouse from Pacific Northwest National Laboratory (PNNL), Richland, Washington... | ecosystem: Host-associated > Mammals > Digestive... | reverse complement strand
TTATCAATAAAGTAATGAAGTTTGGAAAAGTTGGACCTTTCATTGGTTCTTTGCTTGGGAGCATTCCACAATGTGGCTTTTCAGTTATTGCTGCTAAGTTATATTCAATGCGTTATTTAACGATGGGAACCTTATTAGCTATTTTTATTGCTACTAGTGACGAAGCTCTTGCTATTATGGCTATTCATCCTGATTTATGGCGGATGTTAGCACTTTTGGTTATTATTAAAATTATTATTGGAACAATGGTTGGGTTTATTATAGATTATTTCAATCATAAAAGTTATGCTAATTATGAATATTTGCAAGTTGAACCTTGTGATTGCGGATGTCAAAACGGTATTATATTACCAGCATTGAGGCATACGATAAATATTTTTCTATTTATACTTTTAACTAATATAGTTTTTACGATAATTATTAATAGTATTGGTGAGGCAAGGTTAAGTAATTTATTAGAGACTAATTGGTTGCTACAACCAATTATTGCGGGGGTTATTGGATTTATTCCTAATTGTGCAGGTTCTGTTATTCTTACTCAATTGTATGTAGATGGTGGTTTAACATTTGGAGCTCTACTTACAGGTTTAACGACAAGTGCAGGAATAGGAACTTTAGCGCTAATAAAATATAATGAAAATAAAAAAGATACTTTTAAAATTCTTTTAGTCTCTTATATGGTTTCTTTAGTTATAGGATATATAGTGTCATTAATAATGTTGTAGTAGTCATTTTGACTGCTTTTTTTGCATTAATTTATTATTATTGGAAATAATAAATTTAGATGCATATCAAATGACAAAATTAATAATAAATACTATTATTAAAATATAAGGAGGAACAAACATGAAAAAAGAAGATGATTTAAGGAAAGTAGTATTAATAGGTACTGGATTGGTAGGTATGTCAATGGCCTATTCAATGTTAAATACTGGTGGAATTGATGAACTAGTACTAGTTGATTTAGATGAAGAAAAGGCTTTGGGAGAAGCAATGGATATGAGTCATGGTTTGCCCTATAGCAAAAGTAGTTTAAAGGTTAAGGCTGGGAACTATGATGAGTGCAAGGATGCAGATATTGTAGTAATAACTGCTGGTGCAGCACAAAAACCTGGGCAGACTAGATTGGAATTAGTAACTATTAATGCTAAAATCATGAAATCTATAACTCAATCAATAATGGCAACTGGTTTTGATGGAATTATTATTGTTGCAAGTAATCCAGTTGACTTAATGAGTTATGTTGTTCAAAGAGTATCGAAATTACCAACTAATCGTGTTATTGGAACAGGTACAATTTTAGATACTGCAAGACTTAAGTTCTTATTAGGTGAATATTTGAATGTTTCTTCGACAAATATCCATGCTTATATTTTAGGAGAACATGGTGATTCATCGTTTGTACCGTGGATGAACGCTTATATTGGGTGTAAAAGTATGATGGAATATATTGTAGAAATGAATATTGATATGAATGAAATGCATAAGATTTATAAAGAGGTCCAGCAAGCAGCATATGAAATTATTAAAAGAAAAAATGCTACTTATTATGGAATTGGGTTATCATTGAATCGTATGATAAGTGCTATTTTTGGTGATGAAAATGCTGTATTAACGGTATCTGCGTATCAACAAGGGGAATTTAAACAAGAAGGATTATATATTGGAGTTCCAGCAATTATTAATCGGCATGGTATTTCAAAAATTATGCCATTATACTTAAATAACGTTGATCAACGTAAATTTGATAAGAGTTGTAAAACATTAAAAGAAATAATCAACAATGAATTAAAGACAATTATTAATGATTGATGATATAATAGTTAGGAAAGCAGGTGGTAATGTGAAAAAATTACTCATAGTTTTCCTAATTTTATTTTTTATAACTGGTTGTAAACAAGAAAAGCAATTAGAAACAGTTATAATTAAAACAAAAGTAATTGAACAGCAACAAAATGGAATAGTGGAAAAACAGGGTGAAAAAACTAAACCAATTATTCATAATTCGGTTAATGAATTACCAGTAGCAGGTAATAATCATTTAATTGTAATTGATGCTGGACATCAGCGTTATGGCAATAATGCTCCTGAACCAATTGGACCAGGGGCCATAGAAACAAAAGCTAAAGTTACTAGTGGGGCAACGGGGGTTATTACAGGAAACTTAGAATCACAAATAAATCTTGATGTAGCATTAAAATTGAAAGGAAAATTAGAAGAGTGTGGGTATCAGGTAATTATGGTACGAACAAGTCAGAATGTTGATATGTCAAATAGTGAAAGAGCTAAAATTGCTAATGAAAACAAAGCAGATGCATTTATTCGTTTGCATTGTAATAGTGATGATGCTTCAAGTGCTAAAGGAGTACTAACTATAGCACCATCTATTGACAATCGTTTTTGTAGTCAGATTGCAGATGCTTCACAATTACTATCCAAATATGTTTTAGACAATATATGCCAGACTACTGGTGCTAAAAATCGTGGTGTTATGATAAGTGATAACATGAGTGGGATAAACTGGTGTCAAGTACCAGTAACAATAGTTGAAATGGGATTTATTTCTAACCCAGAAGAAGATAAGTTGTTATCAGATGATAATTATCAGGATAAAATAATAACAGGAATTATTAAAGGTATAAATGAGTTTATAAATTAGAGAATATTAAAACAGAGATTATTTTTAATAAAATCTCTGTTTTAATTTATGTTGGTTTAAAGTGATAATGATATAACAAATAATTTTAGTTATATAATATATAGATAAAACAATTATAATCCCGCTAATCAAACAATCGTCATCATCATTGATAAAGATGATTTGATATACTGGTCTTAACATATTATACTTTTCACCAGCATCTAACTGTTCTACCAAGAGTCTGGCTCCATAAAACTGAAATCTTGCTGATTCGCTGTTAGCGCTGCCTGCCATCTGCATTTCAATATCAATAACTCTGCCAGTTTCATCAACAGCACAAATATCTAAAATAATATTTTTAGCGAGAACAGTATTTTGATTGATTTCAGGATTTTTAACAATCATTTTTTTACAGTCGATATTGGTAACAAGTTTAACGATGTACTTTCTTAACATTTTGGATTCAGCAGTATCTCTGGAAAGAAGATATTTAAAGAAAAGATCATTATTAAATTTAACTAAACTATTTTGATAATTAATTACTTCACTCATACAATAATCCTCCTATTATTTTATACAAAATAATCAGGAGGATTACTTTTAAAAAGTTAATAATATATCACTCCAAATTTTCTCAGTATAAAGAATACAAAGAACTGTTGCTATCAGGCTATTCAAATAATTTAGGGGGCACAAGTTTAGGGGACAACTTTGGGGGTCAACTTTAGGGGGATGACCTTACAAAAAAGGCATTAAAAAACAACAGCTGGAATTAACTAGTTGTTGTTTCTTTTTATAGTTCTTTTATCATTGATATTGTCTAGATACTATGAAAGGAACTATATGATTAATGATATCATGAATTTTTTAAACATTGAAGATAAAGATATAATTATTACCAAAATTTTGACTGATGGAAATATTAAAGAGGTTCATCTGGAAAAATCTCTTAAAGCTGAATATTGCCCTGCCTGTTCTTCGAGAATGTATTCAAAAGGCAAATACATTAGAAAAATCAATCATCCTATTTTGCAGGACGGCTATCAATTGATTCTTATTGTTACTCAGAGAAAATGGAGATGTACCAATCCTCAATGCAATCTTTACTTCAATGATCAGTTTAACTTTATCAGTAAATATAAACAGTCATCCAATATAACTCCTTATATGATCCTTAATGAAATGAAAAATATACATGTTACTACTGCTGATGTGGCTAGAAAATATAATATTTCAGATACTTCTGTACACTATATTTTTCTTCAATTTCTGGATATCAGACGTCTTCCTCTGCCTGAGATTCTATCTGTTGATGAAGTGTTTCTTGATATAGATTACAGGCATCGCTATGCATTGATTCTTATGGATTTCAACACTTTAGATATCGTTGATATTCTCCCTAACAGATGGGAAGAAACAACGAATGCTTATTTTTTGTCTATACCATTAGATGAACTCAAAAAAGTCAAATTTCTTATTTGTGATATGTACAACCCTTACATAAACTATACAAAGCGTTATTTTCCAAACAGTATCGCCATTATCGACAGTTTTCACGTTGTTTCCTGGATTCTTACAAAAATCAACAACTATATCAATGATATTAAAAAGAGATTTCAAATAAGAGACAGAAAACTTTATGAGGAATTCTGTAAAAAGAATAACAGACCTATAGATTTTAAAAATACGCCTGTTTCTAAAGAAGTTTATTTGCTCAACAACTTCAGATGGTTATTATTACAGAATGTAGAAAATATAGATTATCAGGACAGACCGAGATATAATCATAAGCTCAAAGCCTATTTAAATACTTATGACTATGAAAAAATGTTTTTTCAATTAGATGACAACCTTATGAATATTAGACGCCTAAAGGAAAAATATATTGAATTTAACAAAACAAAAGAAAAGGATTTAAACAAAGTCGCTGTTCTTTTAAATGATCTGATCTTTCTTTATTCTCATTCATCATTGATTATGTTTAGAGAATTTTCTGAATTACTAAAAAAGCATAAACAGGAAATCATCAATTCTTTTATTTATATCATCGATAATTATGGTAATGAAAGAAGACTTTCTAATGGTCCTATGGAAGGTTATAATAGAACTCCTAAAGATTTCAAAAGAAATTCCAGAGGATTAGATAATTTTGAATATGCACGTAGCAGATTGATTTGGGCCAACAGAAAAAACGAATCCATTCTCTCTACTCCAAAATCCAAAAAAGAAGTTTATAAATTTAAAAAATAAAATATAAAAGTATCTAGACGAAATAAAGGGGAACAACCATTTTTGATTGTTCCCTATTGAACTTCTTTATTCATCAGTTTTAGGTTATCCCCTAAAGTGTCCCCTAAATTTCAACAGACTTTTTTTAGCACCCCTAAAGTTGACCCCCAAATAATTTGGCTTTCCCCCTAAATTATTTGGTTACCCTGCTATCAACAGTTCTTTTAATTGCTATTCTTCAATTTTCTTTCTTCTTAATGTTACTACTGCTGCTCCTGCTAATAACATTACAACACCTAACTGACTCATATTGTTTGAATCTCCTGTCTTGATGGCATTTTCTTTTCCATCTAATACTTCTGGTGTCTTTTCTTCTAATGCTTCTATACTTCCTTTTAAGCTCTCTATTGCTTTTTCTACTGTTTCATAGTCTGCTTTTGGATCTGCCACTACTTTACTTGCTTTTTCTACTTCTTTTTGTAGTGCCTGCCAGCTTTTTGCTGTATAGTCTGCTGCATTTAATCCATTTGCCTTATTGATTAATTCCTGTAATAAATCTTTATTTGGTTTCAATCTTAATTCTAGGAATGCTTTAATTAATTCTGTATATGCTTCATTTACTTCTTCCTGCATTGCATTTTCATTAGCTAATACATCTTTTGCTTCATCTAATACTAGAAGCATTGCATTCCATGATACCTCACTGTAGTCAGCTCGATTCAAACTTTCTATTTGAGTTACTAATTTATCTAAATCAGTTTTATTTCCTTTGAAGAATTCCAACATATGCATTGCATTTGCTAGACTATCAAATGCTGTATCAGCTTGTTCTTGAGTTGCATTAGCATCATCTAAAACTGCTTTAGCATTAGCTAATGCTGCTTTAAATTCATTAACAACAGCAGGCACAACATTTTCTAAGTCTTTATCAGTAACCTTATCAGCTACTTCAACTGCTATTTGTAAAGCTAGTTTATTAGCCTGATCTTCAACATCAATTTTTTCAAGTGCATTGATTGCATCATTAAGTGCTTCAATTACTTGGTCTACCTCTTGTTGAGTTGCATCTTCTTTTTCGAAAATACTTTGAGCATTTATTAAACTTGTCTGTAAATTTTGATAACTTTCAACAGTATAATCATCAGAATTTATAAGTAAAACTCTATTAATAACTTCTTCTAAACTGCTTTTATCTATCAATACTCTTTCTAACTTTAAAATTGACTCTCTTAAATCCCAAGTTACAATATCAATATCTTTTTGAGATATTTCATCTTGTGTCAATAATTCTTTTGCTTGGTTTAGAATATCTAAATAAACATCATAACTTTCTTCAGTATACAGATTTTCATTAATAACTTCATTTACAAGTTTTTCTAATTCTGCTTTATTTGCTAAAACATCTAGTGACAAATATGCTTGTCGTAACTGTTCAACAGCTTCATCTATCTCTCTTTGTGTACTTCCTTCTTTGTTATAAATAACTTGAGCCTGTTGTTTAAACTTCAAATAATTTTGATAACTATTGATAGTATAAAAACTTTGGTCTATCTCTCGAACTAACTCACTCTCTAAAACTTTTTTATCAATGATAGGCTGTGAATTAATAATGATTTCATTCAACCGCCACCATGCTGCATCATTATCTTGAGTAGCTAAAACTTTTATTCCTAATACATTAGTTGCCTCTGTTAATGTAATAGTTTGATCACCAATATCCTGTAATACTTGTAATGTTTCAAATATTTTACCATCTTTTGTTATCTGAAGTTCACCATATTTTAAAATATCACGATCAGAAACTAACCTAACTGTTTCTAAAAAGATAGGCTCTCTAAACATAATTAAAACATAATCCCCTGCTTTTTGATAATTTCCTTTCCAATATGTTGTTGAAGTATCAAAGTCAAAAGCATATTGAGCATTATATACATATCCAGTTTTAGGATCCTGATATGGTGATCCATTAGCTGTAACAATTGCAAATTTTTTCATATATAATTGATTTTTTGCTTCTTCTATTTGTGTAACAGCTAAGTTTATTCTGCTTTGTGATGTATAAATATCATTATAAATAGATTGACCGATTCGTTTTGCTAGAACATAATTATCTAAAGCTTTACTGTCATATAAAGTATCATCAATATTTTCTTTAAGTAATTCTTTTAATCTTGTTTTATCTGTTTTTTCAATATCTGTAATACCATTATATAACTGCTCTATTTGTTGATTAATAATTGATATTAATGATTTTATTTCTTCATATGTTCCTTTTTGTAAAGCCAAATTTAACTCATTAATATTATCATTCAACAATTCTCTAAAAACACGATTTAATTCAGTTTCTTCAACATCATTTAATGCCTTATTTGCTTGAATAATAATATCATTAATTTTTGTTTCCGTAATTCCATATACTTCAAATTCAGTAAAGTTTCCAGAATAATATCCATTACTAGCCCAAGTAGCACAGAACATTTTCGTTTGTTCATATTTTACATATCTTGCTCTTGTCACCTGATTTAATTTATGTATATCTATCCCACTACTTCCACCATCAATATTTTCCTGAATATCAATACATTGCCAATTTTCTTTATCACTAGATATATATAACTTATAAGATCCAGGTTTTTCTTTAAAATGAATCTTAATATTCTCTAATAAACACACTTCATCAAGATCAATCTCTACCCAAGCAAAATCATCTCTATTAAGTGAAATTCTAGTATTATAATCTCCATCTGTAGCATTTTGTGGATCAAACTGTGGATGCACTAAAGTTCCATCTTCATTATAGCCACCTTCAACACCACTAACTGTTACAACTTTATTTAACGCCAGATTTGATGATTCGCTAACCAAAGATGTTTTGATTTGATTAAAGACAGTCATTGATTTTAAATATCCCTTGATTCCTGAACCAATTTTTTCAACTGGTAAAACAAATGTACTACTAGCCTGTTTATTTGCACTTACTTTATAATACTGACCATTTCCAACTAAAACATTATCAATATATAGCTGTAAATCTGTATTACTACAAGTTAAGCGATAATTAACCATCGTATTTTCAACAATATCATAATCAAATAAATAAACATATCCTTTTCTTTGATATCCTATTTTACCAGTATTATCATAATTATAATACATCACCCCATCTTTACCACTAAATATAACTGCATTAGCTGGAGTAGATGAAGATATCATCATTTCAAAATCCACTGTATATGGATACCCAATTGAATCAAATGGTAGTGAAACATAACCTTTTCCATCTAATAATAATGCATTTTGGTTTAAATCTACTTTTAATTCTTTAACTATAGCATCATAACCATTTCCAGATAAATCTTTAACAGTTCCTTGATCAACATCTTTAAAGTCATAATCAGCTATTACTTCACCATTTGATCTTATATAACGAGCTGGATTAGCATTTGGGGCAAATTGACCAAATTTTTCTACTCTCTCCATAAATTCTTCACCTGTTTGTCCAGCTGTCTTTTCACCATACCAGTTTTTTTCAGCCATTATCATAATTTGATCACGATGTCGATCAAAGATATCAAACTCAGATGCTCCCACTTTGATATCATTCCATAAAGCCGCCTCTGATCCTAACATTAAAGGATGACCAGGTTTAACAATCTCATCATTAGAAATCTTTCCTGCCTCCCATGTATCATATAAATTTTTAATATTTAAATAGTTTTGATAACCTGCTGCTGGAACAATATATAAATATCCATCAATATTATTAATCATAGGATATTCACCTTCAAGCATTAATTTAAGATTAGCAAAACTTCTTGCCCAAAAATGAAATACTGCTTCATTAGATACAGGGGTTGTTCCTCCATAACTACTGCCTTCAACATTTAATCCTGACCATAATCTTGGCTGAATATTTTTTGAATTTACATATTTTATCAATTCATCCATATATGCTCGCATTTGTTCATTATGACCTGATGGATATTCATCTGTCCCAATATTAAACTTTTGATTTTGAAATACTGGATCTTCTCCATCCAAAAACTCATCAAATAATGATTTTATAAACGCAACAGCCTGTGGGTTAGATAAATCAATGTGACTTCCATCAAGCATAATTGAAGGATCAACATAATTTATTGAATGACAATGAGCTGGTGTATCAATCTCAGTTACAACCTCAACACCATATTGATAAACTTCTTTTTGATACTTTTTATAATCTTCTTGTAAATATACTTCTTCCTCTGGTATCCCAGAATTAATTGCTGGATACTTCTTGCTTTCTACTCTAAATGCTGTTGATTGTTCTCCGCCATCATCATTTATATGTACATGAATCTCGTTTAACTTATAAAATGCTGCATATTTAGTAATTTCTTCTAAATAATCTAATGGCATATAAAATCTTGCAACATCTAACATTGTAGATCTAACTTGATATTGAGGATAATCTCTCATTAACCCTTTTGGTAATAACATATTTTGATTATCCATCAACATTTGTGATAATGTTGCTCCAGCATATAATAAACCTTTTTGCTCTGGCGCCTTTACTGTTACATAATCATCAATATCTATAGTATAGCCTTCTATACCAACTGATAAATTCTTATCTAATTCAAATAAAATATCCCCTGATTCTACTTGTTTAGTAACGATTTTAGCATCTGATTGTGTCATTTCTTCAATATAAAGCAATATTTTAGATGCTGTATCTTTCAAAGAATCATCTTTTATAATTATATTCCCACTAAATTTAAAAGTCCCTTGATTTCCTTTCCACTCACGAATACCTGGTAAAACTCTAGGTCGGTTTATCTGACCATCATCGTATTGACCATTTACTTTAACTATAATTGGATCATCCATATGTAGACTTTCTTTTGTATCAATGTTTTCTACTTGATAATATAAATATACAATCATATCTTCTAATGGTTGTGTTATTTGACCATCTTTACTAATAACCGCACTATTACTTGTCCCATATAATGAAATAGTGTACTGATCATTTTCTACTTCTGGCAAGATTATCTTTTTACCATCTGAAGATAATGCTGGTGTTTGATCTTTTACATTATTATATATTTCCATCAGCTGTTTATCAGAACTTATTTTTTCTACTCCTAATGATGTCCCAGTATTATCTACCCTTTCAATAAAAAGAGGTTCTTTTTCAGCTGCTGATATATTTATCATAATCATTGAACATAATACACTCATACACAATAACATCACAAATATTTTCTTCATTTTTTCCTCCAATCTATGATATTGATTTATCATAAATACAAAAGAACAACTATAGTTAAAACCTTTTAATCATTACTAAGCTTATCAGATATACATAATTATCAATCCATTATCCTCCTCCTTTTCCAACAAACTAAAACAAGACCTAAAAGAGCGCATAATAGCATTCTTTTATGGTCTTGCCTAATTAAATAGTAACAACCCTTATATTATAATAATACTCCCCGAATCATCTAAAAACAAACATTTTTTACTATTTATCAATAATTTTATTTTTACGATACTGAAGAAAATCATTAAAAAACATTCGAATTACGCAAATTAAAGGAACTCCTAAAAACATCCCTATAAATCCAAATAAACTACCAAACACTGTAATTGAACAAATAATCCAAAATGGTGAAATACCAACACTATCACCTAAAATACGTGGTCCTAAAATCAAACCATCAAACTGCTGTAAAGCAAAAATAAACACTCCACAAGTTAATGCTGGCATAAATCCCTCTATCAACAAAACAATGAAAACAACTGGGATTCCACCTATAAATGGTCCAAAATACGGAATCATATTAGTAACCAAAATCACAAAAGCCAATAATGGAAAGAACGGTAACCCCATTAAACCAAAACCAACTAATGCAATTAATCCAATAAT
>Ga0224741_10224_pt1 | contig 10799 bp, 12 predicted proteins | sample LIM_E_Water_Pos_FD_161629 | JGI IMG/M metagenome (GOLD analysis project Ga0224741, IMG submission 161629) | Enriched cells from gastrointestinal tract of the lab mouse from Pacific Northwest National Laboratory (PNNL), Richland, Washington... | ecosystem: Host-associated > Mammals > Digestive... | reverse complement strand
TGCGTGCTGAATGAGCCGCCTCTATCACTGCTCCAGCCACCTGTCGCAGTATTACGGCTGACGGTAAAACTTGCTCCTGTCGTTCCCCTGATCTTCTCGGCCTGTTCCTCCTGTACATCTGCTATGGCAAGCCCGGACAGAACCAGAGTGGTGATTGCCAGCAACAGGCAGAACAGCAGCAGGGTCCTTTTCCATTTTCTTGCGGTATACAAGACCGCTCGTGTGATGAAATTCATTGTGCGCCTCCTTAACTCATCTGTGACAAAATGCTCTTGGGCTTCATCTTCATGACCGGGTAAGCGGCCAGAGCGGTGGATGCCGTGCAAAGTACCATGCCGAAGGGGAGGACGATCGATTCCTCTGTTAAGAATGGAATCGTTATCAGTAAAGATATTGCGGATAAACATAATCTTAAAGCAGGCGATACCCTCCAGGCAGTCAATAACCCTCTATCCGATGACAAAACAATGGATTTGGAAATTGTTGGTTTATTTGAAGTCGTGGCTGATAAAACAGACGAGCGCAACCATTACAACGAATCTTCTTACTACGAGTATACGAACAATGCCTTTGTCAGTGAAGCCGCAATGAAGAAGCTGTTGGAAAATTACACAGATGTGGGCTATGCCTCCGCGGATTTCTTTGTTTCCGACCCGGAACGGCTTGAAAGTATCCTCCATGAGGTGCAAAAAATCAATACAATCAACTGGAACAACTTTTTTATTACAGCCAACGATGAAGTGTACCAAAATATCTCCAGCGCCCTTTCTGACACAGGTACTCTGATTACTACCTTAATTGTTGTCATTACCGCCGTGAGCATGGTGCTGATGATTCTTATTCTATCCATGTCCGTTCGCAGCCGGAAAAGAGAAGCCGGAATCTTGCTGGCGGTTGGTATCGCCAAACCTGTGGTTGTTCTCCAATATCTGCTGGAAGTCCTGTTGATTGCAGCGGCAGCGTTTCCTCTGGCCTATCTGTCCAGCAAACAGGCAGCTGGGACCTTGGGAACACTGTTCGGCAAAACGGCTGAACACATCATCGTTACATCGGAGCACTTTATGCTGGTTGTTGTTGTGGGCAGCGTCCTATTGGTGACAGCAGTGTTAGCCTCCTGCATCCCCGCCATGCGGTTGAAGCCGAAAACAATCCTGTCACAAATGGAATGATTTACGAAGAAATGAGGTAGCCTTATGAATATCATGGAAATCCAAAATGTGCAATATGCCTATGACGGCAAAAAGAAAGTCCTGAAGGGCATCAACGCTCAAATGGAGCTGGGCAAGATGTACGCAATCCTCGGCCCCTCCGGGTGCGGCAAGACCACGCTGCTGTCCCTGCTGGGCGGTCTGGACAGCCCCTCCAGTGGTCAGATTTTGTATCAGGGGGAGGACATTGCAAAGACCGGCCTTGCCAATCATCGGCGCAGTCATGTGGCGTTCATCTTCCAGAGTTACAACTTGATCGACTATCTGACCCCGATGGAGAACGTGGCTTTGACCTCCAAACTGCCGCCGCTCCCCATTCTGGAGCAGTTAGGATTGACCGCAGAAGAAGCAAAGCGGAATGTGCTGAAGCTGTCCGGGGGACAGCAGCAGCGCGTAGCTATTGCCCGTGCTCTGGCCAGCGACGCGCAGGTTATCCTGGCCGATGAACCGACCGGAAACTTGGACGAGGATACGGCTGCTGAGATTACAGCTATTCTGAAAGAGAGCGCGCATAAATCTGGCAAATGCGTGGTGATTGTGACGCACTCCAATGAGTTGGCGAAAGAGGCTGATGCAGTCTTTCAGCTAACAAAAGGGGGATTGAAGTTAAGTAAGCTTTAATCACTATTTTCTATCTGCTTGTATTTCTTTTTCACTTGGGTAGTTCACTAGACCTATCATGGTGACAGGTACCACCTTCCACCGAGAGGGCGCACTCCACTCTTGGCGGGAGGTGTTTTTTTCACAATTTATATAGCAACCCTATTTTATTTTGCAATCCCGAAAGCCCGGAATCCCCTGAAACGACCGGCGTTGCCGGGCGTTGTGACCCGGAGGTGGGGAGCATAGCAACCCCACCTCCTTTCTCCTGCTTGCTTTTCGGCCTTGCCCAAAGCCGGTCAAATCCCCTCGAAATCAGTGCCTTTCCAAACCGGGCCGACATTGCCCCGACACGGCCCTCGCCGGTGCAGGGCCGAGTGTTTTCCCGACCCAGCCCTGCAAGCCCCGACACGGGGCCACACAGGGGCCGACAGGTGGCGATGAGTGGCAAAGAAAAAGTGCACCGCGATTTGCGATGCACTCAGGGCTGGCATTCATTTTTCTGTCAAGCGTACCCGATATAGATGTCGTAGCAGTTCCCATCAGTGGGCTCGTACCAGATCCACACATCGGTGATGTCCTGGTCGTTGGCATACCGGTTCAGTCTGCTGGCGATGTCCCTCTCAAGACAGGTGCTGTGCGGCCCGGCCCCGATGAGGTTGTCCCAACAGTCTACCGCGCCGCTCTCCAGCCGCAGGCCAAGGCCCTGGGCATAGCTTTGTGCGTAGCCTATCCAGTAGCCGATGCCAAAGGAGGGCTCCTCTATGACCGGCTCCGGGGTCGGCGCGGGAGGTATGGGAGTGGGTGCTGGTGGCTCGGGTGTGGGCGTAGGAGTGGGTGTAGCTACTGGCGTGGGAGGTGCTCTCACGGTAACTGTCAGGGTGGCATCATGCTCGGTGTCTGGCTGCTTTGGCACAGGCGTTGGGTCTATTGTCTTTGGTTCTGTGCCCTGCGTATCGGTGTCTTCTACGCTGGAGGTGGATGCGTGTGAGCTTTCCTGTTTCACGTGTGGAGAGGTGATTTGACTATCACTTTCATTTTTGCTGACGGATTTTCTGAGTATGGATACCATCGGTTTGTAATTTATTCCGGCGATGATCTGCTCAAGGGTGGCAGCTATATTGAAAGCAGTTTGGTCAGTCACCGGGGCTAATTCAGCCTTTACCATGAGGGTCTGCTGTGCAGGCTCTGAGTCTGGAGGTGCTGTCTGGCACCCATTAACGCTCGCTAAGAGGGCTGTGGCCAGGAGGACTGTTAGGGTTTTCTTCATGGATATCATCCTTTCTTGGAGTTTTTCTTGACCACAAGGATACCACAAGATTTTGATAAGTCCAGACCAAACTCGAAGAAATACCTACTAAAGATGCTTTTGAAGCTCTTGTCCCAATTGGGCAGAGCGCGGGTAGGGAACAGACAATGCTTTGCAGTTATCTTGATTTTTATCAACGTCTTTCTCTTGAAAATGAAAAAGCCGATCGCTTATTTGTGAGAGCTAACTTCCAGCGGCCGACTATGTATTTCTCACCCTATTCTGTCATTGTGAGGGTTCGAATCTATTTTTCGCTTACTTACATCCACGTTTTCGCACTTTCGAAATCCAGGCTTCCGGGCATCAAAAAACCGCGCAGCCGCGCGGTTTTTTGAGCGAATATCTTTTTGGTTTTCCTAGGATGGTGCGGGTAACAGGACTCGAACCTGCACAGTTTCCCACCAGAACCTAAATCTGGCGCGTCTGCCAATTCCGCCATACCCGCACGACTTTATTATTATACCCTCCTTTTTATAAAAGCGCAAGGGGAAATTTCGCTGTGGGGCTTGCTTTTTTGGCCAAAAAGTCGTATTCTTATGCTTGCGGCCGGGCTTTGGCCGCGGTCAGTCGCAAAATCCTGACCTTAAAAAATACTAGGAGGGATCTTTATGTCAAACTCTAAAAAGGTGCGCTTTATGGCGGTAAGCGCTGTGATCGCGGCAATGTATGCCGGGCTCACTTATCTTGCCGCCGCTGTTAATCTTGCCTACGGGCCGGTGCAGTTTCGCTTCTCCGAGGCGCTTACCGTGCTGCCGGCGTTTACCCCTGCCGCGGTGCCGGGGCTGGCGCTGGGGTGCTTTATAGCGAACCTTACTAGCCCCTTCGGGGCTGTAGACTGGGTATTCGGGACCCTTGCCTCCTTTGTGGCGGCGGTGGGGACCCTGGCGCTGTCCAGGGTGAGGTTCAAAGGGGTGCCCTGGCTGGCGCCGCTGCCGCCGGTTATCGCGAACGCCGTGATAGTTGGGCTTGAGCTCTGCTGCTTTTCGGACGCGGGGGTATTCAGCTGGGGCAATGCCTCTCTGGGGGGCTTTCTTGCCGGGGCGTTCTCTGTGGGAATAGGAGAACTGGTGGTCTGCTATGCGCTGGGGGTGCCGCTGATGATAGCCCTTCAGAAGACCGGGCTTGATAAGCTCATGGCCATGGCCTGATAAAAGATAACTGCTTAATAATTAAGGGAGTGGGTGAGGCGCTTGCAGTATTTCAGCAGGACAAAACGGAACTTTGGGAAGGTAAAAAAGGCCGCGGCCCCGGTGAGGGTGATCGTGGTAAGCTTTGTATTGCTTATCCTTGCCGGGACTTTTCTGCTGACGCTGCCGGTATCCTCGGCGGCGGGCAGCTTTACCCACCCACTGGACGCGCTGTTCACCGCCACCTCGGCCACCTGCGTTACGGGGCTCTCGGTGGTGGACACCACCGGCCACTGGTCCCCCTTCGGGCAGGCGGTGGTGCTCCTGCTTATACAGCTGGGGGGCCTGGGCCTGTCCACCTTCGCCACAGGGTTCTCACTGCTTGTACACAGGCGGCTGGGACTTCGGGAGGTAATACTGACCGGGGAGGCCTCCGGCAGCGATATGCCCGACGCGGCCTCCCTTTTAAAGCTTATGCTCGGGTTCACCTTCGCCTGTGAGCTTCTGGGCGCGGGGCTTTTAATGCTGCGCTTCGTGCCGGAGTACGGCGCGGCGGGGGTGTGGCCCTCGGTATTTGTGGCGGTGTCGGCCTACTGCAACGCGGGCTTTGACATTTTGGGCTTCGTGCCGGGTAACTCCAGCCTGACGGCCTTTACCGGCGACCCGCTGGTGTGTCTGACCATTGACGCGCTGATAGTTATTGGCGGGCTGGGTTTTGTGGTGGTGCGGGACATATACCAGTGCAAGCTGCTGCTACCCCTGAAGCATCAGGGGCGCAAGAGGCTCAACTTCCACTCTCAGGTATGCCTGCGGGCCACCTGCGCCCTTTTGGCGGCGGGCACCCTGGGCTTTCTCCTGATGGAGTGGGGCCGGACTATGGAGGGGCTGAGTTTTCCCGCCAAGCTGAATACGGCCCTGTTCCAGTCGGTGAACACCAGGACGGCCGGGTTCGCCTCGGTAGATATCGGGGCCCAGGGGAGCTTTACGAAAGTGCTCTCTGTGGCGCTGATGTTTATCGGGGGCTGCCCGGGCTCCACGGCGGGGGGGATAAAGACCACCACCCTGGTGGTGCTGCTGGTAACGGTGGGCTCCACGCTGCGGGGCAGGGAGGAGTCGGTGGTGCTGCGGCATCGGTTTGCGCCGGGGGTGGTGTATAAGGCTATGACCGTAGTGCTCCTGGGGCTGGGCGTGGTGTTCGCGGACGCCTGTGCCTTTACGCTTTTGAATCCGCAGATACGGTTTATTGACCTCTTGTATGAGGCGGCTTCTGCCTTTGGTACGGCGGGGTTAAGTGCGGGGGTGACCGGGAAACTGGAGCCGCTGTCGCGCATTATACTGTGCCTTACGATGTTCATCGGCAGGGTCGGCCCGGTATCCTTTGGTCTGTCCATAATGATGAAGATGAAAACCGCACCCAGTATCTTACCCGAGGGCAGGATGCTGATCGGATAGAAAACAGAAAAAGGAGCAAGAAAATGAAGAACTACACTCAAGTCTATGTACACAACAGCCTGGAGGCAGCCAAAGTCTATTGCAAAGCCTTCGGCGCGGAGCCCACGCTGGAGATGAAGACCCCGGCGGGGGACCAGTACGAGCACTGCGAGCTGTCGGTAGACGGCGAGCCGATATTGGCGCTGTCCGAGGCCAGGACCGACTATGACGTGGAGTACCTCCATAGGGAGAAGCTTCAGACCATGACCTTCAACGCCTTTGAGCTGGGCAGCGAGGAGGCCGTCAAAAGGGCCTTTGACGTGCTCAGCGAGGGCGGGGTGGTGGTGGACCCGCTGGGCTCTCTGCCCTGGAGCAGCTGCTGCGCCACGGTCATCGACAGGTACGGCGTGTGCTGGTGGATAGCCATCTAAATTTAGCCAAACAAAGGACACCGTGCGAAAGCCCCGCACGGTGTTTCTTTTTACTCCTTCTTTATTCCTCCCCTTCCTCCTCCGCGTACTCCAGGATATCCCCCGGCTGGCACTGAAGGGCCTTACAGATAGCGGCAAGGGTAGAGAAGCGGAGGGCGTTTACGTGGTTGTTCTTGAGCTTTGAGAGGTTCACATAGGTTATGCCCACCTGAGCGGCCAGGTCGTTCAGGGATATCTTTTTCTCAAGCATCAGGCGGTCAAGGCGCAGGATTATATGTCCCATAGGCTTATACCAATCCGTCCACGTCCTCCTGCATCTTCTGCCCCAGGGCAAAGACCTGGGACAGACAGAGCATGAGAACGCCCGCGACTATGTTCCCCATGCCCACGCTGACCTCGGCCATCTCAGGGCCGATAATGAGCACGGCAAGGGAGCTCAGCGCAAAGTGGACCACCGTTATGGAGATGAAGAAAATGCCGATCTCCCTTATCATGCGCACGTTGTCCTTCTGGAAGGGGGTCTTGCCCTGTGAGAACTTAGTGAGCCCCTGGGTGGTGCGCAGCACAAGATTCACGTTGCGGAACACCCAGGCCATAAGCTCCCCGGACATGGCCCCAGCCAGCAGGAAAATTATCATTGCCGCGTTGTTCAGGGTCCCGTCGGAATTGCCGATGACGATGGAGAAGCCGTTTACCGCCAGCTGCTCCCCTATCTCCGGGTCTCCCCGGACCAGCGCGCCCCAGTCGAAGCTCTTGTCAATAACGAATAGCACAAGCCCCACCATCATGCCTATTGCCAGTATCTGGTAGCCCACCTCGAACAGCTTTGAAAACACCGTCGCCGCCTTTGTAAGCATTTCAAAACGCTTTTCCTTATTAGTCATAACAGAGCACCTCCAGTGAGTTTATGGCTCTATTATAACCCGGTATATATCGTTTGTCAATACATATTTATCGTTTTTCGATAACTTTTTCGAGCTCCGCCGGGTCCCCCGCCAGGTACATGGCCCCATGCTCCAAAAGCTCCTCCTTAGAGCGGAACCCCCATAGCACCCCGCAGGAGTCCATGCCGGCGTTCTTGGCAGTGTCCATGTCCACGCCGCTGTCGCCGATATAGAGCACCCCGCCAGGGGCAGCGCCCAGCTCCTCTGCCAGGGCAAGCACGGCGGCAGGGTCGGGCTTTGTGGGTATGCCCTCCCGCTGGCCGTGGACGGCGTGGAATATGCCCGGGTACAGCCCGGCCACGATAGCCCGGGTCATGTCGTCGGGCTTGTTAGAGAGTACCCCCAGCTTCATGCCAGATTCCCGCAGGCGGGGCAGCACATAGGGCAGGCCGGGATAGGCCCCCACGAGAGCCATGGGGTCATCGGCGTACCGGCGGTCGTATTCGGCGCGGAACCTCTTTAGCTCCTCCTCTGAAAGCTTGGCGCCCACCCGGGCCAGCATCCGGCGCATGAGCAGGTCAGCGCCGTTGCCCACCAGATGCTTGTACTCGATGGGGTCGATGGGGGGATAGCCGAAGGCCTCTAAGGTTCCGTTGCCAAAGTGGGCGATGGAGTGAAGGGTGTCGGCAAGGGTGCCGTCCAGGTCGAATATGCAGGCGCTATAGGGCATTTATCATTACCTCGATTCTGTAAAGCTGTCTTTATTATAGTACGGTCCGGGCGGTGAGGAGGTGTGGTAAACGAGGAAAAGCCAAAGGCCCTGGCCGGGGCCCTTGAGGAATTCTACGCCCTGGTATCTACCCCCGGAACATAGCCGTCCAGAATACCGGCGTCAAAGGGCTTGCCCCAGTCCCAGCCCGGGTCCTGGCTGTGGACAAATTCCCCCAGGCGGCGGGCTTCGCTGTGGAATATCTCGTTCAGCGTCCAGGACGCGCTGAGACGCTCCTCGGGGGGAAGGGACAGGGTATAGTCCCGAATGGCGGCACTGACGTCCTCTCCGTCGCTGACCCCATAGCCGTTTTTCATGTGGTCAAGGGCAAGCTGCCTGACCTGACGGGCCACAGACTCGTCCACGGAAACTATCCTGCGGAAATCCCCCGCGCCGTTCAGGCTCATGCCCGGCGTGCCGTAGGGATTTACGTGGGGCCCGCTCTGTGCCCTTCGGGTCAAAGTGTTTACCCGCTGCTGCTGTTGGCTCTGTGCTATCTGCTTTACCGTCATATGATGACCTCCCCGGGGATTTTATTCTGTCATATCTTATGTCGGCATTTCCGGGAATAAGTTAAGGGCTTTGATAAAAAGCTGGGAAATAAACATACCAAAACAATATGTAATGGGGAGCTATGTTTGTATAATCGGCCCGGTTGATTTTAGCGTGGCAGAGTGGTATAATGATTTTATCAAGCTTATCTGAATGAGGGATATCCATGGATTATAATGAGAAAGCGTTGGAAATGCACGAGAAATGGCGGGGGAAGATACGCATAGAGACCCCCTGTCCCCTGGAGAGCCGGGACGATTTGTCCGTGGCGTACACTCCCGGGGTGGCGGCGCCGTGTCTCGAGATACAGAAGGACCCGGAGAAATCCTTTACCTACACCCGAAGGGGCAACCTGGTGGCCGTTGTGACCGACGGCACGGCGGTGCTGGGGCTGGGGGACATTGGGCCCGAGGCGGGTATGCCGGTGATGGAGGGTAAATGCGCCCTCTTTAAGGCATTTGCGGAGGTGGACGCGTTCCCCATATGTATACGCTCCAAGGACGTAGACGAGATAGTGCGCACGGTGGAGCTTATAGCCGGGTCCTTCGGGGGGATAAACCTGGAGGATATCGCCGCGCCCAGGTGCTTTGAGATAGAGAGAAAGCTGAAGGAGCGGCTGGACATCCCCGTATTCCACGACGACCAGCACGGCACGGCGGTGGTGACGGTGGCGGCCATGATAAATGCCTTGAAGGTGGTGGGCAAGGAGATAGACAGGGTCTCGGCGGTGGTGAACGGCGCGGGTGCGGCGGGCACAGCCTGTACAAGACTTTTGATGGCGCTGGGGCTCAAAAATGTGGTGGTCTGTGATAAACAGGGAGCCCTCTGCCCGGGGGAGAAGTGGATGACTCCCGCCCAGGCGGAGCTGGCGGAGGCCACTAACCCGGAGAGAAAGCGGGGGACGCTTGCGGAGGTGATTAAAGACGCGGACGTGTTCATGGGCTTCTCCGCGCCGGGGTGCGTTACGAAGGACATGGTGCGGTCCATGGCGGGGGACGCGATAGTCTTCGCCTGCGCCAATCCCACGCCGGAGATCTTCCCCGAGGAGGCGAAAGCGGCGGGGGCCAGGGTCGTGGGCTCCGGGCGGTCGGACTGCGTGAATCAGATAAACAATGTGCTGTGCTTTCCGGGGATCTTTAGGGGCGCTCTGGAGGTGCGGGCCAGGGAGATAAACGAGGAGATGAAGCTGGCGGCGGCAAGGGCGCTGGCGGGGATCATCCCTGAGGGGGAGCTCTCTGAGGAGAATATTATTCCCAGCGCGTTCAATAAGGCGGTAGCTCCGGCTATAGCAGGGGCTGTAGCACGGGTCGCGAGGGAGACAGGAGTGGCGCGCATATAATTATGCTAGACTGAATATTCCCGACGGATTCAGGCCGGAAATATATATTTTACTCTAAGGAGTGGTTCTTTATGGAGAAGCAGACTAAAATCTACAAAATATCCGCGGTAGGCGTATTCGCGGCGCTGGTGTTCGTGTCCAACTATCTGAGCGTGCCGGTGCCGGTGGCTATCGGGGACGTTTCGAGAATACACTTTGGCAATATTTTCTGCCTGCTGTCGGGATTTGTGCTGGGGCCCATAGGCGGCGGACTGGCGGCGGGGATAGGTTCGGGGCTTTACGACCTGACGAACCCGGCGTATATAGCAAGCGCGCCGTTTACATTCCTGTTCAAGTTCCTGCTGGCGGCGGTTTGTGGCTGGGCGGCGAACCTGCACGGGTCGCGGGCCGGGAACCATGGGCAGAATGTCCTTGCGGCTGCTGCGGGAAGCCTGACGTATATGATACTGTACCTGGGGAAGGCGTTTGTGCAGGGGCTGCTGCTGGGCAGCGAGATGGGGGCTGTGCTGACGGCGCTGGCGACTAAGACGGTGACATCGGGGATCAATGCTGTGATAGCCGTGGTGGTGTCGGTGCCGCTGTGCGCGGTGGTCAGACTGGCGCTGAAGAAGAGCAGGCTGCTTGAGAAAATGGGCTGAACACAGAGCAAAAGAGAAACCGCTCTATCTTTTAAGGATAGAGCGGCCTTTTTTACTTTTCGCCGAAGTCATATGGCCCCGTACCACAGGCCATCCAGTGGGGCACATCGCCATGGTTCTCAATAAGCCCGTTGAGAAAATCCGTGACCGTTCCGACACAAACAAATCCGTCCGTTACACAAGAGGGGCCTACAAACAGGTACTGGTCCGTGTGGGTCTTGTTCAGGTCAATCAGCAGTACATTGTCCATAAAATAGCCAATCTCCAGGACGTTCTCGCACCAGCCGTCATGATATTTCTCCGCGACCTCCAATGTCCAGGCCATGTCGTTCATCGTATAATCGCCCGCATGAAAAAGCTTAAACCCGTCTGTTATGTTTAACAGGTCAAGATAATCCTCGGGCAAATCATACTTGTCAGTGAATTTACGGAGAAGCTCCGGGTCTGCACTATGGGTATTGCACAGTTCCCAGAAGGAGTCATTCTCAAGTAATGACATAATTTCATGAAT
>Ga0224741_10223_pt1 | contig 10800 bp, 9 predicted proteins | sample LIM_E_Water_Pos_FD_161629 | JGI IMG/M metagenome (GOLD analysis project Ga0224741, IMG submission 161629) | Enriched cells from gastrointestinal tract of the lab mouse from Pacific Northwest National Laboratory (PNNL), Richland, Washington... | ecosystem: Host-associated > Mammals > Digestive... | reverse complement strand
AAAGAAAGAAATGCCAAATGCCAGCACAGCGATCATCATGACCTCTGCAAAATGTTGCAGAAATATCTGCGTCTTTCGGTATCCCATAGCCAGCAATATACCTGTTTCATGAATACGGCCCTTAATCCAAAGACTTAGAATTAAAGACAACACCAGGGCACTGCCAATAATTAAGCAGGTCAACAAGGACGATACCAGGGCAGACATATTTTCCAAAGGTGCCGCTGTTCGCTGATATTCTTCATCGGCAGTTTCTACCGCAAAATCATCCCATGCAATATTGGCGTTTTCTTTTGCAGATTCAATGGTATTACTAAGCTGAGCCGGATCTTTCACATAAAATTCCAGTCGTTGATATTCTCCTGATTCCCCATTGGAATCGTCAATGAAAATTCGGTTCTGATAAAGAGAGGGTGGCGGTACAAGCCCCGCATTAAGTTGTGGTTCCTTGATTTCGTAGATACCTACAATAGAGAAGGGGCTGGATGTTTTTTCTTGCGAAGATTGAAGCCAGATTTGATCTCCAACTTCTAAATTGTTAAGTCCTGCAAGTTCTTTACTTATGAGAACAACATTTTCATCTGTCGGCAGAATGTGACGCCCTTCAGTGATCTGAAAGGTTCCTTTTGAAAAAAACATGCTTTTTTCAGAGTCCGTATTCATTTCACTGGTAACAGTATGAAGTAATGTTTCATCATCATCGTATTGATTATTGGTCTCTACCAGTTCCAGATATTCTCCATTGGCATTGGTCAGTATTGCCTCTCCAATTTGAGAAGCATTGTAGCTTTCAATATTAGGAGTTTTTAAGACTTCTTCAATCACAGAATCATCTAACGGCGCACCGACATATTGAACACCACTGCTTTGATTTTCACTGGCTATAAAGTTTTCAGATTTAGATTTGTCCACCACTAACCCAAAACTACCACCAAGAGAGTGCCTTAGTTCTTGTGCTGCTGTATCGGCAGAATATTTAATCGAAAGCCCTACCAAAACAAAGGTTGAAACGACAAGCAGCACCATGAACAACACAATGCTTTTTCCCTTTTTACGGTGTACTGATAAAAAGGCTCTGCTTAAAGTGTTCATTATGTGACCTCCTAATCCATCTTTCCAAGCAGCTCTTTGGGCTTCAAACGGAAAATCGGAATAGAAGCTACCGTTACGGAGGCTATAATCAGCACCCCACCAATACCAAACACCCAAAACAGTGTTTGTGGCACAACTGTGACTGTCAATTCAGTGACAGATGTTGTGTTTGTAGGGATTTCAGGCAACGTATAACCAAAGGAACCATCCTCACCAATCTCCGGTTCTTGTGTAACAGAATTAGTGGTATCGGTGTCCAAGAGAGCATTTCCCATTCCTTGTGCAACTGCTGTACTGGCAAAAAAAGAAAGGCTGAACGCTAATACGGCAACAATAAGAACCTCGGCCAGATGTTGCATTAAAATCTTTGCCTTACTAATACCAATAGAAAGTAAGATTCCGGTTTCATGAGTACGGCTCTTTGTCCACATGGTCAGAAGCAAAACTAATATGGCAACGCTTATGGCTGTAGTAATCACAATAAGCGTCGTAATCAAACCTCCCAGATTGTCCAGCGGCAAAGCTGCAGATTCGTAGGATTTATTTTCTTCGGCCAACGTAAAACAATCCCAATCTATGGAATCCAGATTTCTTACATCTTCCATAATATTGTCCAACTTAGCCGGATCATCTACCTGATAATGAACTTTGTAATAGCCCTCAGATGACCAGGATAACAGTTCTACGCTTGTTTCCACATCCATCAAAACTGTATTTTCCAGCAAATCTCCCGGTGTTGAAAACATGGAAACTTGTTGTGTTATCCTAGAATCAAAGATACCGACAATGGTAACTGTTTCTTGCAATTTTCCAGCTTCTTCATCTCCGCCTGTAATTTGTGGATTCATAGCGATTACAAATTGGTCGCCTAATTTCAGATTGTTTGATTCCGCCAACTCTTTATGGATCAGCACAGCGTTGTGATCCTCGCTGGTAATCTGGCGTCCTTCAATCAACTCAAGGCTGCCACCAGTAAACATATCAGCTTCCGCTGTATTGGTGTAGCCATAAATATTTGCCTGTTTACTCAGTACCGGCTCATTGGCAAACATACTTCCTTCAATACTCTTTAACTTCAAATACTCGCCATCCATCGTTTTCAGATTTGCGGGGCCAATATTCTCTGCATTATATCCGCTTACGCCGGGAACCTCTGCCACTTTATCCGCAATTTCTTTTGTCAGGGATTCTCCCACATACGCCATCGCATAGGAACCGTTCCCAAGATCACGGCGTTCATATTTGCTCTGGTCGCTGTGATCTTCTTTCATGACAAATCCACCGCCTAAAGACTGACGCACATTTGCAGCCGCCTGGTCAGCGGCCTTGCGAATAGATACCCTGGAAATTACAAGTGTACCTACGACTAAGAAAATCATAAACAGCAAGAGCGTCTTGCTCCATTTTCGGACAAGATACAAAATTGTCCTTTTTCCCACATTCATAGAAGTGCCTCCTTTGCTTTGTTTTTCAGTATTTTAGCAGGCATATTTCTCATGGGTATGGAACATAGTTGTCATGGAGTTGTCAAAACACTGTCTGTATATTGATAAACAGATTTTTCGTTTTCTTGGTCTTTCGGCAAAAAAGGCGGCGGCTCTAAAAAGCCACCGCCAGCTCAAATAAGCGTGTCAGTATAGCTGCTGTACGACAGCTTTTTTGCCATCGTGCGGTAGCTAATCACTTATAGCCTGATTGTCTCATGAATATTCAAATCAGGAAGTCAAAACACTCCATGGGTCGTTCTATTTTACGTCCAATCATTATAAAAATCATCCATCCATTCTTCGGAATCTAAGCCATCAGAGGGTGAATCCACACTTACATTGCTTATATCGCTTAAAGTGATTTCACACGATCCGCTTGTGCCATCCCCAACAAGTATGATTCTTGCCGTACCTTTCTCCAAATCAATGGATGTATTCTGTGTACCATCACCTTCTAAAAGAGTGGTAATTTCGTTCTCCTCGGAGACAAGCAGCACTTTGAATTTTCCGCTGGACAGATTTGTCGAAAGGTCAAGGGAAATAGAAGCATCTTCTTGGACATCGAGCATCCAGATGGTATCTTTTCCATTGAACCCTTGAAATTCTCTTTTCAGAGAAGCGTCCGTACTTCCGGTGTCCACACATTTTTGATAGGTATAGCTGTCCTCGTTAGAAAGGATGGAATTGCAGTCATTATATGAGGAATTTCCACAGGCAGATAATACCAATGTAAAAACCAAAGTCAAACAGAATAGTTTAATGATGTTTTTGTGTATCTCAATGTAATCTCTCCTTATTTTATATTAGAACTTCTGTATAGCGGATAAATACACCATACACCTCCATTTTATCAATGGGTCAACCCTATCTTGTTTAATGAAGTCCTCTTTGTATTGGTACGTTGAGATAACTTCATTTTACGAAGCGGTTATTTGTGGGGCAGTTTATTGTAAATCTCATTCCATGCTCATACGGCATAAAGGAGTAAGGGATTTTGTAAGTATCCAAAAGTTTATGGGTGATATATAATCCAAGGCCATTTCCACCAGTTTCCCTGCTGCGAGAATAATCAGGCCGGTAAAACGCTTCAAACAAATGATTTAGGTCTTTCTCTGAAATCGGGACGCATTCATTTTCTACTATGATCGTGCCTTCTGAACAGATAACAGAGACTTTTCCACCACTGTTTGTATAATTCACAGCATTAGAGATAACATTGGAGATTGCCCGCTTTACAGCTTTGACCGGAATATGAACCACCCCGGCTTTTTCTGTTTCAATATAAAATACAATTCCCTTTGAATCTGCAATCAAGCGGTAGGAATTACAGACCTCATGGAGCAACTCAGAAAGCTGGACTTTCTTGATAGGTTCTTCTGGCTGTCCAGTCAATTTAGAGGCGTCAAGCACCTCTTGGATCATAGAAGAAAGCTGCAGCATTTTTTCTTTGCATACAGGGAGATAAGTATCTGTATCTTCAAATTTCCCCACACCTAAAATCATGCTGTCCAGCATAGTGCAAACTGCCGATACAGGCGTTTTCAACTCATGCGAAGCAGCTCGCATGAAGTCTATTTTTGATTGCTCCACTTCGCTAACATGGGCGATTTCTGCGTGCAGATGATCTATTGATGTCAAAAGTTCCTTATAAAGTGCGTTGATATTTTGAGATAACTGTCCGATCTCATCCTTTGTGCGAATTTCACAGACAGCATTTCTCTTTAATAACCTCATTTGCTCTGTAGTTTCTGATATTTTCTTGATTGGTGTAGAAAGCCGTCTGGAATACAAAAACGCCACAATAGCAGAAATAATAAAGCAAATCAACAAGTTAATAGGAAGGATCTCAAGAACAATGCCTTTTGTTTCATTTACCGGCTGCAATGTAACAAGAATAAGCAACGTACAATCTTCGTTATCTGCATTTTGAAACGAAAATTCCCGCTTTACAAATTGTGCTGTTAAGTAGGGAGCCAGGCCATCAATCCCTTGTTCAGCGCCCGTAACATTAGACTGAGCATCATTCGCTTGATCTCCGGGAGAGGCTTGAAAAGAATAATCTTTCCCGTTTCCATTCAGGGCATCTTCAATATAAAAAGAACCATAGACATACTGTTTATCTCCGCAGGTCAAGTTCACAAATGCCTTATTCTTAGCATACCGCTCCAAAACCTTATCTTCCGATAATTCTGAGGATTGTTGAAGCTGCTGTATTATTTCCTCCCCTATGCTTTCCGCAAGACTTTCTTTTTGGTTTGTATAAAAAGCAGGTATCAGAAAATACATCAACCCATGCCCAATTAACGTAATGATAATCATTAACATAAGGGTATAACAAAAAGTTTTTGGAAATAGTTTCATCGCACAGCCTCAAATTTATAGCCGATTCCCTTTACTGTTACAATACAGTCCAATCCTAACTTTTTACGAAGTCTGCCGATATATGTGTCAATCGTCCTATCATTCAATGGAACATCTGTCCCCCAAATAGAATCGAGAATTTGATCTCTGGTCAACACAACTCCTGTATGATCCACCAGAATTTTCAGCAACTGCACTTCTTTGGGTGAAATATCAATCAGCTTTCCTGCCTTTTCTGCTGAAAAGCCGGAGAAGTCCACTATAATATCTTTATAACTCCAAATATTTGCTGGTTCCGTTTTTCCAATACGCCGAAGAAGCGCCGTAATCCTTTTTCCCAGTAAAACGATGGAAAATGGTTTCGTTACATAATCATCTGCCAGATTGTCAAAACTCATAATCTGTGTATCCATGTCGTCCATCGCTGTGAGCATAAGAATTGGTATGCTGCTTGCCTGACGAATCTTTTTCAAAACATTCAGACCGTTTATTTGGGGAAGCATGATGTCCAAAACAACCAGGTCTATCTCTTTGCTATTGAACAACTCTAAAGCCTGTTCTCCATCGTATGCTGAAAACACGATGTGGCCCATATCCTGCAAATACTCACAAACAGATTCGTTTGTCAGGACATCATCTTCTACTATCAATAAGTTTGCCATTTCATCACCCTTTTTTATTTAGATATTAGCATTCCAATGTGTCATGTATATGAATTTTCCATGGATAACGAGAAACTTTGTCAAGTAAGGCAGTAGACTCCACACAGACACGCCAATAAGTATATCAAATTTTCTGAATAATTTCCATATATGCTTATGAATGTTCTTTTTCCTGTTTCCTTTCCGCAGACGGTCCCAGCAGATAGTCAATATTGGCCTTCACATTCTGCAGCTCCCGCATTTCTTCCCGTACCTGCTTATATTCCGCATAGGCTTTTCTCTTGGCCTCCAGCACTTCGGCATATTCTTCCCGCAGAGTCTTTACGGTAGGCAGCTTCTCCACTCCCAGGCTGTCAAAATATTTCTTCGCTGCCTGGTGGATCAGGATGTCAGCCTCATGCTCGGCCCGGAATTTTTTGCTGTAACCGGCTTTTCGATACGCAATGTAGACAGATCTCGTCTTAGAGTAATTGACGATCTGTTTCTGCAATTCTCCATTTTGAGATAAACGGCTTTCCATATCCTTGATCTGCGTGGAAAGCTCATTAAACCGGGAAGTCGTAGCCTGGGCCTTTGCTTGAAGGTCCTCATAGCTCATATCCCCATGCTCTTTCAGGTAAGCCACAGCTTTCGCAAGCTGCTTCACATTGAACACTTTGGCACAACGCTCATAACCGGCACCTTTACCGGCCCGCATTGCGGCGTCAATATCAATCAGCATCCTCACCGAAGAATTGGACCGTTTGGGCTGAACAGAGGGAATATAGGTTCCGGCGATCCTTTCCCGTATTGCCTGTTCAGTATAATCTCCTTTTAGCGTATTGCAGCGGGTTCGGCTCTTTTGCCCTGGAACACGGAAATTGATAGATTTCCCGCGCCGGGTGACTTCCACACCGGACGCTTCCAGAATTTTCAGGAAATCCTCAAAGGTGGAGGGGTGCTGCTCCAGGGCGGCGTCAATGGCCTGACGGATCTGATTCTGAAAGGAAAGCGGTTTGTTTCCATCACCCAGCCATTTTCCATAGTGGCCGCGGCTGGGCTTGGGATCTTCGACAATAGAAAGGCCATGCTCCAGACACAGCTTATCGCTGATCCGGCGCAAAGCCCAGGAGGAACCCCAAAAGTTGCGGAATTTCCTGGTAGACTCCAGATTTACCGCACTCACGATGATGTGATTATGGACATGGTGCTTGTCTATGTGCATGCAGACAATACCTAAATAAAGGTTCTCAAAACTACTGGTTATACCGAAAGTCAGATTATCCCGAATACATCAAAGAAAGCCAGTAATAGCGGCATTTCTTAGAGAAATATTCGGGATAACTTTTTGTGTCTGTCTAAGCTGTCAAATAGAATCCATATATGAAAAGCCGAAAAATTCGGGATAATTTTATGGTGTCCATAGAGGCATTTGCTGATAATGGTGTCAGCAGGGATTTCCCTGACTATACCAAAGGAGGCATCTGCCATGAATGAAAAGAAAGTAACCATCAACGAAATGATTGCCCGGATGGTCGCGGAAGCCAGGAGGCTCGGCTACAGTGAATCCAGCATATGGACAAACATCCAGCCGGGGCTGCGGGCCTTTGCAATCTACTACGGCAAAAAGGGCATCTCCCTCTACGATCCCGAAATCACAAGTGAATATGTAGGGTTCCAGAAGGAACGGCTGTCCAGAAATGAAATCTCAGACTATTACTACAGGAATATCCGCTCTGCCGCGAACCGGCTGAATGAGTTTTATCTGACAGGGACGATCCACCTCAAAATGCCGAAACACGGAACAAAATATCTGCTCAAAGCTGAAAACGAGCGGCTGATCGACCGTTTCCTGGATTATAAGGAGTATGGTCCGAATACCCGTGACGATGTGGTCTGGGTGATCCGCAGATACCTTTATCACTTTGAAGCCCTCGGCCATGAATCGTTAGAACTTGTCTCTGTCGATGATGTGAGGGAGTTTATATTAAAAACTGCGGAAGAGGTCAGGACATCCAGCCTGCACAACATCCTTCTCTATCTTAAATATTTCCATATTTTCCTGAAAGAGACAGGGGTTCCGGCTCCGGACTGTGCCGGCCTGTTCTCCTATAAGGTCTACCGTGACATGCCGATACAGGGCTATGTGACGGATGAAGAGCTGGACCGCATCCTTGCGGTGATCGATACAGAAAGCGACATGGGAAAAAGGGACCGCGCCATCATCCTGACGGCTGCGACAACCGGCCTGCGCGCCTGCGACCTTATCCGTCTGAAACTGTCCGACATCGACTGGAGGAAGGGAGAGATCCGGCTGTGCCAGAAAAAGACCGGCAGGACGGTCTATGTCCCTCTGGTAAAACAGACCGGAGCTGCCCTACAGGATTATATCCTGAATGCACGCCCTGCTTCTGACTGCCCGGAAGTGTTCCTGAGGGCCGTGGCTCCCAAAACAGCCATCGCCAATGCGGTCTGCATCGGAAGTATGTTCCAGCAGTACCAGAAGAAAGCCGGTATTGCCAGGCATGCATTTGACGGGAAAGGATTCCACGGCCTCCGCAGGCGTCTTGCCAAGAAGCTGCTCGTTACAGGCACGCCCCTCACAACGATTGCCCAGATCCTCGGACATGACGACCTGAAATCTTCACGCCAGTACCTTTCGCTTGACACCGGGAACCTGAAAGAGTGTGCACTTGATTTCAGAGGAATCCCGTTGGAAAGGAGAGAGCTGCTATGAGCCGGGGATTTACCAGCATATTTGCAGACGACCTGGACAACCTGATCAGCCTGAAAGTATCGCTCGGCTATTCAGAGAGCACTTATCTTGGGAGGGCACGCCAGTTTGACAGGTACTGTTCTATGAAATACGAAAAAGCAGACGAGCTGACAGAAGGCATCGTCCTGAACTGGCTGAAACCTGAGCCGGGAGAAGCCGGAAGCGTGATCCATGGCAGGGCCGCTTTCATTAGGGGATTCGGCACTTATCTGAAATCCGTTGGAAAGAACGCCTTCATCCTGCCGGATAAGTTTACTGCTGGAGGAACAGTTTTTGTTCCGTACCTGTTTGGGGACGATGAACTGGCGGCGCTTTTCCGGGAGATTGATACATACAGATATCCCAAAGAGCCATTCCGTCCGCTCCTGCTCAGCGCTTACTTCCGCATGACTTATACCTGCGGGCTGCGTCCGAATGAGGGCAGGAACCTTAAGAGAAATGAAGTGGACCTGAATACCGGGGAGCTGCGTATCATTGAAACGAAGAAGCATAAAAGCCGCAACATCGTCATGTCAGATGAAATGAATTTTCTGGCAAAATCCTATGCGGCTGTCCGTGATGCGGCGTTTCCCGAAAGCGAATTTTTCTTCCCCTCGCCATCCGGCGGCCCCTACTCCGCCGGATGGATGCAGGGAAAGTTTAAGAGATTTTTTGCCTTATCGAAACCGGATGTTCCAAAAGACCTTCTTCCCTCAGTAAGAGTATACGATCTCAGGCACCGATTTGCCACTGCTGTTTTGAACCGGTGGCTTGACGAAAAGAAAGACCTCGGTTCCCGTTTGCCTTACTTACAGACATACATGGGACACAGGGATCTGGAAGCGACGGCTTATTACATCCATCTTCTCCCGGAAAATCTGATAAAATCGGCAGGGATTGACTGGGAAGGCATGAACCATCTGATTCCACGGGTGGAACTATGGGAAAAGTAAAAGACGAGCAGTTATTCACACTTTTGCGTGATTTCCTGTTGGTCTACCTGCCGAACCAACGGAAAGCGAGCAGTAATACCGTAAAGGCTTACAGGACAACCCTGAACCAGTTCCTTAAATATACAGCCGAGCAAAAAAATATCTCTGTACTGTCCGTCACCTCCGGGATGGTCACATATGAAATGGTGAACTCGTATCTTGACTGGCTTTCAGCAGAGAAGAACGCCGCTCCGGCTACGCGCAACAACAGGCTGGCGGCCATCCGGGCATTTATTTCCTATGCCGCAGCCTGCCGCCCGGAATATATCAGCATTGCAAGCGGGCTGGCAGCTATCGGAATCCAAAAAAATGACCGGTTTGCGAAAGTGGATTATATGTCGGAAGAAGCAGTAAAAACGCTTCTTGCAGAGCCGGACACCAGGACGGAGATCGGAGTGCGGGATCAGTTCCTGATGATCTTTCTGTATGATACCGGGGCGCGTATCCAGGAAGTTCTGGATGTGAAAATCTGCGACATTAAGTCCGGGATTGCAGCGGTCTACAACAAAGTAAACATTCCGGTCATATCCGAAACCGTCCTTATCTTCACAGACCGGGACCGTCTGCGCCCATGCCTTGTTGTCCCGTGAAATGCGCCCGTCGTGATCTTTCTGCCGGACCGTGTTGGCAAGGACATAAAAAATCCGGCCATAATCAAACTGCTGTAATACCTGCTGCACACATGCCGGGCCTAAACGGTTATCCCGGTAGTTGTCCGCAATGGCCTGTTCGATTGCCTCCCTGCACGCAATGTTTGCTTTGTGGGAAGCGTGGTACTGATCCAGTTCCCCATGTGGAGCTCGTTCAGGACTTTGTATTGATAGTCGCCCTCAACCTGAAACAGCAGCCGTTTTTCCATTTCGTTTAATTCCATGTGAATCTCCTTTCTCTTGAAAATGGGTATAAAAAAAGGGCGCCCACCTATAAAAGTGAAACGCCCACGGCAACCAGCGGTCAGGCAATACACCGGACCGCTGGCACTATTAAATTTTGTCGTTAATGAAACAGCCTCCTTTTTTCGATATTTTTCTCGTCAGATTTCAACTTGGAAAAGGAATTGAATAAATGACGGCAAACGCTCAAACCCCTTGAAAATCAAGGCTTTTTCCGTTTGTCGTTATTATACCGTAACGGCACAGCGCGGCATCAAATCTGCTGAATATGGGCTTCTCCATTGTCCAAGTCCAGCAATGGCTAGGCCATGGCAGCGCCTCTACCACACTGAATTTTTACGCCCACGTCGATAAAAATTCCAAGCTAGATATGGCAGCGGCGATGGAAAGGGCTATCTATCAGCCTACTGTGCAGGAGGGCTGATAGAAAAATGATAGAAAGCCCCCAAAAAGCTGATAGAAAGAAAAAAGAAAAAGCCCGGAACCCGCATGATTCCTGGCTTTTTTGGAGCGGGCGAAGGGAATCGAACCCTCATATTCAGCTTGGGAAGCTGATGTTCTACCACTGAACTACGCCCG
>Ga0224741_10222_pt1 | contig 10812 bp, 8 predicted proteins | sample LIM_E_Water_Pos_FD_161629 | JGI IMG/M metagenome (GOLD analysis project Ga0224741, IMG submission 161629) | Enriched cells from gastrointestinal tract of the lab mouse from Pacific Northwest National Laboratory (PNNL), Richland, Washington... | ecosystem: Host-associated > Mammals > Digestive... | reverse complement strand
GGTGCCAGTGCTCGCAAGGGCGTGCGGGTTCGACTCCCGCCTCGCGCACCAACTTGCATTGACAAAAAAGATGCAGGCAAAAATCCCGCACTTCGGTGCGGGATTTTTGCATATGAAATCAAAATTCAAAGCCATTAAGAACAATTTTCTCGCGTTTAAAAAATCAGGGGCGTAAAATAAAATAACGCGCCGGAGATGTAAATTCGCCGGATTTGGGGGTTCGGGAAATACGCATGACTCGAACTCCCAAGCACTTAAAACAACGAACAGGCCGTCCAAGCCCGAGCGGCATTATGGGCGGCCTGTTCAAGGTGGAATCCATGCTGCCTTGGAGGTGGAGTAATGAAACGGCAAAAAACGCTGATCCAATATTTTCAGTGGTATCTGCCAGAGGATGCTGCCCACTGGAGGCGGACCGCGGCGGACGCGGAGCATCTGTCCGCGTTGGGTTATACCGGCGTGTGGCTGCCGCCCGCCTATAAGGGGGCGGGCGGCATGGCAGATGTGGGCTACGGCGTCTACGATCTGTACGACCTGGGAGAATTTGACCAGAAGGGCTCTGTCCCCACCAAGTACGGCACGAAGGCGGAGTACATAACCGCGATCCGCGCGCTCCAGAAAGCCGGACTAGAGGTTTTCAGCGACATGGTGCTCAATCACCGAATGGGCGCGGATTACCGGGAGAGGGTCATGGCAGAGCAGTGCCTGGCAACGGACCGGGAGCAGAGTGCCGGCGTGGAGAAACGGATCACGGCCTGGACCAAATTTACCTTTCCTGGCCGGGCGGGCCAGTACTCCGGCTTCCAGTGGAACCATACCCATTTCAACGGGGTGGACTGGGATGACGGGGAGCAGGAGAGCCAGATCTGGCTCTTGAACGGCAAAGAGTGGGAGGACGAGGTGGACCAGGAGAACGGCAACTTCGACTACCTGATGGGGGCCAATCTGGATATGGGCAACCTGGCGGTGATTGAGGAGCTGGACCGCTGGGGGCTTTGGTATCTGGAGACGACCGGAGTGGACGGGTTCCGCCTGGACGCTGTGAAGCATATCCGCTTTACCTTCTTTACCCACTGGCTGGAGGAGCTGCGGCAGAAGACCGGGAAGGAGCTGTGGTCGGTAGGAGAGTATTGGCAGACGGATATTCTGGCCCTGACCAATTTTCTGGACCGGAGCGGCAACATCATGTGCCTGTTCGATGTGCCCCTGCACTTCAAGTTTGTAAAGGCCTCTTCCTCTTTTGGCGGCTTTGATATGCGGACTTTGTTCCAGGGGACCTTGGTGGACGCCCGGCCGCAGCGGGCGGTGACCTTTGTGGATAATCACGACACCCAGCCGGGACAGGCGCTTCAATCCTGGGTTCAGGAGTGGTTCAAGCCACTGGCTTATGCGCTGATTCTCCTGCGGCAGGACGGCACCCCCTGCGTCTTTTATGGGGACCAGTACGGCATTCCCCACGACGGTATCCAGCCAGTGAAGGGTCTGGAGCTTCTGCTCCAGGCCCGGCAGGAGCGGGCCTGGGGGGAACAGACCGACTATTTTGACCACCCCAACGTGGTGGGCTGGGTCCGTTCCGGCGACGAGGAGCACCCCGATTCCGGCTTGGCCGTGCTGTTGAGCGACGGAGACGGCGGTGAAAAAAATATGTGCATGGGAGTTCAGTTTGCAGAACATATCTTTGTGGACCTGCTGGGCAATCAGGAGGGAGAGGTCACCTTGGACAAAAGTGGTTGCGGAGTATTCCGCTGCGGCGGCGGTTCCGTGTCAGTTTGGGTGCCGAAGAAAGCCATGTAGCGGCACATTCGAGAGGCTGGGCAGCATGGCTGGTCAAAGCTGAACGCCAACAGAAAGCCGCCGCCAGTGCTCACCTGGAAATCTCCCTCGACTTCATGGATGAAGTATGTCATGCCAGGAAGCATAATAACGGTCTGGAGTGTGCAGCGGATGACAAAAATCCGATTTGCCTGTCACAACAGAATGTGCTGAGTTGTACACAGTCATACACATTTTCCCCCCTGATCCGCATATACTGATATGTATATCACAAAATTTCATTTACACAGGGGAGGAATTGATATGAGCGATGTGAAAGAACTTCCGGCCAAGCCTTTTGTTGGGACTCCGCCTTATGGGGCTGATTTGGACGACCTGATTTTTCAGGGGGAGAGCTGGCTGGCCAGCGACCGGTAGAAGGACGTCTCCAATTTGGAGACGTCCTTTTATTTTTCTGATTCAACTGTTTTTCTTGCCACAATACCCCTGATATGTTAGAATATTAAAATTACCGGAAGCAGAGAGGGGATATGCTTGCTATGTGTGGGCGTCGCCGCCTGCGGCTGCTGGACATCGTCAGGCTGATGCGGCCCAGGCACTATATCAAAAATTTCCTTATTTTTGTCTCGATCACCTTTGACCACAACCTGTTTAACCCCCAGGTGCTGATCCAGGCGCTGCTGGGCTTTGCCGCGTTCTGCCTGCTGTCCTCAACAGTCTACGTCTTTAACGATATCCAGGATGTGGAGGCTGACCGGCAGCACGAGGTCAAGCGGGGGCGGCCCATCGCCTCTGGAGCGGTGTCCATTCCCGCGGCCTGGGCGCTGGCGGCGGCGCTGTTTCTGTGTGCGCTGGCCATTCAGCTGGCGGCCTTTGGGACAAAAGGAAACAGCCTGTTTCTCTTTCTGGCCTATTTTGCGGTCAACCTGGGCTACAGCCTGGGGCTGAAGCATGTGCCCTTCCTGGACATTGTGCTGCTGGTAATGGGCTTTGTTCTGCGGGTGGTTTACGGCGCGGCCATTGTGGGCTCCAGCACCTCCGCCTGGGTCTATCTCACAGTGTTCTCCCTATCCTTCTACCTGGGGCTGGGCAAGCGGCGCAATGAGCTGCTGAGGGCCGGAGGAGATACCAGAAAGGTCCTTCGGTACTATTCCTATGAGTTTTTGGACAAGTTTATGTATATGTGCCTCACCTTGGCTGTTACCTTCTATGCCCTTTGGAGCGCCGACGGCCAGATTACCGCCAAATACGGCACCGATAAGCTGATTTGGACCGTCCCCCTGGTCATCATTATCCTGATGAAGTACAGCGCGGACATCGAGTCCAACTCCTACGGAGATCCGGTGGATGTGGTGATGCATGACAAGGTTTTGCTGGGGCTGGGGGTGCTGTTCGGGCTGACCATCGTGGCCCTGATCTACCTGCCTCAGCGCTAGTCCGGATATGAAAACGAGGTGTCATCAGGTTTATGGAGCATAAGAAAAATCGGTTGGCTGCCGGTATCGCCCTGATGCTGGTCTCCGCCCTGCTCACCTGTGTGGGACAGCTGTGCTGGAAGCTGTCCGCGAGGGAGGATTCCCCGCTGTTTTTGCTGGGCGGCTTCGCCCTGTACGGGTGCGGGGCCCTGCTGATGATGGCGGCGATGCGCTTTGGAGAGCTGTCGGTGCTCCACCCCATGCTGGGCGCGGGCTACATCCTCTCCGTCCTTCTGGGCGCCCTGGTGCTGGGGGAGGAGATGACCGCCGGCAAGCTGCTGGGCATCGCCGTAATTTGCGCCGGGCTGGTGTGCTTGAGCGGGGGGCGGGAGAGATGATCTATCTGGCTGTGTTGGCTATGACCCTCATCGGGGCGATGGGGGCCTTCTTCCTGAAGGCCGGGATGGACAGGGTGGACAGCCTGCCCGCCCTGTTCCGGACCCCTCAAATATACCTTGGGGGCGGCTTTTACCTGGCCGGGGCCGGGCTGAATATCCTCCTGCTGCACCAGCTGGATTACTCTGTCCTCTACCCTATGACCGCCGTGACCTACGTCTGGTCCATGCTGCTGTCCGCCGCCTTTTTGGGGGAGTCCCTCACCAGACGGAAGCTTATTGGCGTGGCTGCGGTTGTGCTGGGTGTGGCAATTCTGTCCCGATAAGGGAAAAGTGTAAACAAATTATGAACCCTATTGCATTTTAGTGGGAGATGCGCTAGAATACGGTTAGCACTCGAAAGTTATGAGTGCTAACCGTATTGTTATCAAAGAAAATTGATATACATGGAGGAATCAAAATCATGGCAAAGAAGCAATTTAAGGCGGAATCCAAGCGGCTGCTGGACCTGATGGTCAACTCTATCTACACCCACAAGGAGATCTTCCTGCGGGAACTCATCTCCAACGCCAGCGATGCGGAGGACAAGCTGGCCTACCGGTCGCTCACCGACGACAGTGTGGCGGTGAAGCGGAAGGACCTGAAAATTACCATTGTGCCCGACAAGGAGAAGCGGATGCTCACCGTGTCAGACAACGGGATCGGTATGTCGAAGGAGGACCTGGAGTCCAACCTGGGCACCATCGCCCGGAGCGGCTCAGGCCAGTTTAAGGCCGGCCTGGCGGAGGACGACAAGGCGGCCGACAAGATTGATGTGATCGGGCAGTTTGGCGTGGGCTTCTACTCCGCCTTTATGGTGGCTGACCATGTCACCGTCATCTCCCGGGCCTGGGACGCTGAGGAGGCCTGGATGTGGCAGTCCGACGGGGCGGACGGCTACACCGTGACCCAGTGCGAAAAGGAGACGCCCGGCACTGACGTCATCATGCATATCAAGGCCAACGCCGATGAGGAGGATTACGACCAGTATCTGGATACCTATAAGTTACAGGAGCTGATTAAGAAATACTCCGATTACATCCGCTACCCCATTGTAATGGAGGTGGAGGACTACCGCCAGAAGGAGAAGCCAGAGGACGCCGGTGAGGACTACAAGCCCGAGTGGGAAACTGTGAAGGAGTGGAAGACCCTCAACTCCATGGTCCCTCTGTGGCAGCGGCAGAGGTCCAAGGTGAAGCCTGAGGAGTACAACGCCTTTTACAAGGAGAAGTTCAATGACTGGCAGGACCCCCTGGCCGTCATCCACACCAGCGCCGAGGGGACGGTTACCTATAAGGCCATGCTGTATATCCCGGAGAAGACCCCCTACGACTTCTACACCAGGGAGTATCAGAAGGGACTGCAGCTCTACTCCTCCGGCGTGCTTATTATGGACAAGTGCGCCGACCTGCTCCCCGACCACTTCCGCTTTGTCAAGGGCGTGGTGGACTCCGCTGACTTCTCGCTGAACATCAGCCGTGAGGTCCTTCAACACACCAGACAGCTGAAGGTGATCGCCTCCGCCCTGGAGAAGAAGATTAAAAATGAACTCCTCAAGATGCAGAAGGAGGACTTTGAAAAGTATTTGAAGTTCTGGTCCGCCTTCGGGACGCAGCTGAAGTATGGGGTGGTGTCTGACTACGGACAGCATAAGGATGTGCTCCAGGACCTGCTGCTGTTCTGGTCCTCGAAGGAGGAGAAAAATACCACGCTGGCCGCTTACAAGGACCGGATGCCCGAGGACCAGCCCTTCTACTACTACGCCTGCGGGGAGAGTGTGGAGAAAATTGCCAAGCTGCCCCAGGTGGAGCGCATCCTGGATAAGGGATATGAGATTCTTTACTGTACCGAGGATGTGGACGACTTTGTGATGAAGGGCCTGCGGGAGATGGACGGCAAGGAGTTCAAATCTGTTACCGAGGAGGACGCCCTGCCCCAGACGGATGAGGAGAAGAAGGCCGCCGAGGAGAAGGCGGAGGCCGGCAAGCCGGTGCTGGAGGCCGTAAAGGAGGCCCTGGGAGACCAGGTGAAGGAGGTGCGTATCTCCTCTATCCTCAAGTCGGGGGCCTGCTGCCTGTCTGCCGACGGGCCCGTCTCCATCGAGATGGAGCGGTATATGCGCAAGGTGGAGGGCGGTCAGCCCATGAGGGCCGACCGGGTGTTGGAGCTCAACGCTGACTCCACCCCCTTCGCCGCCCTGAAAAAGGCGGTGGATGCCGGGGACAAAGGCACTGTGGAAAAGTATGCCATGGTCCTCTACGCCCAGGCCCTGCTCCTGGCCGACCTGCCCCTGGAGGACCCGGCGGAGTATACCCAGCTGGTCTGTTCGTTGATGGTCTGATAGAAAAAACGGAACGCCCAAGGCGTTCCGTTTTTTTGTTTTATGAGATTACTTTCTGGTGGGAACATGCCAGATATCCCGGGCATAGTCCTGGATGGAGCGGTCGGCGGCAAAGATGCCGGAGCGGGCGATATTGATCAGGGACATCTGATTCCAGAGGCGGCGGTCGCCGTATGCGGCCAGGGCGCGCTGGTGGGCATCGCAGTAGCTGTCGAAATCAGCGAGCAGCATATACTCGTCGGCCTGGCTGCCGCCCTCGCCGAAGAGAAGGCGGTTGGACAGGGAGGAGTAGGGCACGCCGTCAGCAAAGCCGGAGGTGACCTGGTCGAGAATCCGCTTCAGATTCTGGTCGTGGAGGTAAATCTCGTGGGGGCGGTAGCCGTCCCGCTTGCGCTGGTTCACCTGCTCGGTGGTAAGGCCAAAGAGGAAGATGTTTTCGTCGCCCAGCTGCTGGTGCATCTCTACATTCGCGCCGTCCAGGGTGCCGATGGTGAGCGCTCCGTTCATCATGAACTTCATGTTTCCGGTGCCGCTGGCCTCCTTGCCGGCGGTGGATATCTGTTCGGAGATCTCGGAGGCGGGCATCAGCTTCTCAGCCAGAGAGACCCGGTAGTTTTCCAGGAAGACCACCTGAAGCTTGTCTTTGCAGATGGGGTCGTTGGCGATTTGGGCGGACAGGGAGTTGATGAGCTGGATGATCTCCTTGGCCACGCGGTAGCCGGGGGCCGCCTTGGCGCCGAAGAGATAGGTCTGGGGGGTGAAGTCCATGTTGGGGTTGTCCCGCAGCTGGTTGTACAGGTGGATGATGTGAAGGACGTTGAGGAGCTGGCGCTTGTACTCATGGAGGCGCTTTACCTGGACGTCGAAAATGGCGCCGGTGTTCAGCACCACGCCGGATTCCCGCGCTACATAGGAGGCAAAGCGGCGCTTGTTCTCCTCCTTGATGGCTTCAAGCGTCTGGAGGACAGTGGAATCGTCCTTGTATTTTTCAAGGTCGCGCAGGGCATCGGGGTGGAGGAGGTAGCGGTCGCTGCCGGTACACTCCCGGATCAGGGCGTCCAGCTTGGGGTTGATTTGAGACAGCCAGCGGCGGTGGTCGATGCCGTTGGTCACATTTTTAAACTTGACGGGCTGCGCCTGGTAGGCGTCCTGGAAGACATCCCGCTTTAAAATTTCGGTGTGGAGGGCGGATACGCCGTTGATGGCCTGACAGGCGCAGACGCACAGATTGGCCATGCGCACCTCGCCCCCCCAGATGATGGCCATATGGGCGATCTTGCCAGTATCGCCGCCGTAGCGGCGCTCCAGCTCGCTCTGGTAGCGGCTGGCAATTTCCTTCAGGATCTGCCAGATGCGGGGCAGAAGGTCCTCGATGAGCTTCTGGGGCCAGCGCTCCAGCGCCTCCGCCAGAACCGTGTGGTTGGTGTAGCACACCGCGTCGGTGACAATATGCCAGGCCTCGTCCCAGCCGTAGCCCTCCTGGTCCAGGAAAATGCGCATCAGCTCGGGGATGACCAGCGTGGGGTGGGTGTCGTTGATCTGGATGACGTGCTTTCGGGCAAAGTTGCGCAGGGTGCCGTATTGGGCCTTGTGCTGGCGGACGATGGACTGAATGGTGGCGGAGACAAAGAAATACTGCTGCTTGAGACGCAGGGACTTGCCCTCGTAGTGGTTGTCGTCGGGATAGAGGACCTTGGCGATGACCTCGGCCATGGCCTGCTGCTCTACCGCCTTGAGGTATTCGCCCCGGGAGTACAGCGACATGTCCACAGGCAGGGGGCTCTTGGCGTCCCACAGGCGCAGGGTGTTGGTGTGCTTGGTCTGGTAGCCGGCAATTTTCATGTCCCGGGGAATCGCCAAAACGGCGGTGTAGCCCACGTGCTCCGGATGGTTGATTCCATGCTCGTCCCAGTTGTCTACGATTTGACCGCCGAAGCGGACCTCCTCGGCCTCCTCCATCTTGGGGATCAGCCAGGCGTCGCCCAGGCCCAGCCAGTTGTCGGCCAGCTCTACCTGCTTGCCGTCTACGATCTTCTGCTTGAAAATGCCCAGTTCATAGCAGATGGAGTAGCCGGTGGCGGGAATCTCCAGGGTGGTCATGGAGTCCAGATAGCAGGCGGCCAGACGGCCCAGACCGCCGTTGCCCAGGCCGGCGTCAGGCTCGGACTCGAAGAGGTCGGAGGAGGAGAAGCCCATGTCCTCCAGGACCTCCTTTAAGGTGCCCAGCAGCCCCAGATTGTAGGCGTTTTTTTCCAGGGAGCGGCCCATGAGAAACTCCAGAGACAGGTAGTGGACCTGCCGCTGCTGCTTCTCCCAGATTTCGTTGCTTGTGGTCATGCGGTGGCGGGACATGATGTCACGCAGGACCAGTGCACAGGCCTTAAACATATGGTTATTGTTGGCTGTCTCTACGGTGTAGCCGAAGTTGCGCTGGAGCTTGCCGGTGATCATCTCAGTGAGCTGCTCCTTGGTATATTCAGGGGAAGGATTTGTCATAACAGCGCCTCCTGTTTCGTTTCTATCATAGAGCGCTTTGTGCGCTCTCACAATTACTAATTTTAACAGATTTTTGAAGGAGCGTCAACCTAAAAAACAGCCCCGGCCTTTTGGCCGGGGCTGTTGGACAGAGAAGGAATCAGCCCAGGATACGCTGGTAGACATCCAGATACTGTTTGGCGGAGACGCTCCAGGAGAAGTCGGCGGACATGCCCTCCTTCTGGAGGCCGCGCCAGGCCTTTTTATCGGTATTGTACAGATCAACTGCCTCACGCAGGACCCAGACCATGTCGCCGGCGCTGATATTGGAGAAGCTGAAGCCCCGGCCCGTGCCCTCGTACTTGTTGTAGGGGGTGACGGTGTCCTTCAGGCCGCCGGTCTCCCGGACCACGGGGATGGTGCCAAAGCGCATGGCGATCATCTGGCTCAGGCCGCAGGGCTCGGAGACAGAGGGCATCAGGAAGATGTCCGCACCGGCGTAGATCATGTTGGACAGCGGGGCGGAATAGGTGAGCTGGGCGGCGAAGCGGCCGGGATACTGGCCCTGGGCGTGGCGGAAGGCCTCTTCATACTGCCAGTCGCCGGTGCCCAGCACCACCATCTGCACGCCCTTGCTGCCCAGACCCATGATGTCGTGGAGGGCGTCAGTGACCATGGAAAAGCCCTTGTGGCCCACCAGGCGGGAGACACAGGCGACGAGGGGGATATCCGGGTCCTCGGTCAGGCCGACGGCGCGCTGGAGGGCCTGCTTGCAGGCGGCCTTGCCCTTGAGCAGGGTCTTCTGGGTGAAGTTGGCGGCCAGACCCTCCATCTTGGCCGGGTCGTACAGGGCCACGTCAATGCCGTTGAGGATGCCCTCCAGCTTGCCGCTCTGCTGGTTGATGACCCCGTCCAGGCCGTGGGCGTAGAAGGGGGTGCGCAGCTCCTGGGCGTAGGTGGGGGAGACGGTGGTGACGAAGTTGGAGGCCATAATGGCGCCCTTCATCAGGTTTACGTCCCGGTGGTAGGCCAGCATCCCCTCGTTAAAGTAGCTGCGGTCCAGGCCGATGACGTCCTGGAGGACCTGGTCGCCGTAGCGGCCCTGATACTCGATGTTGTGGATGGTGTATACCGTTTTGGCCCCCGCCAGCTCGGGAATACGGTATTTCTCCTCCAGGAGGTAGACGGGGACGAGGGCGGTCTGCCAGTCGTTGCAGTGGATGATGTCGGGAGACCAGCCCAGCTGGCCCGGAGCCTCGATGACCGCCCGGGAGAAGTAGGCGAAGCGCTCGCAGTCGTCAAAGTGGCCGTAGAGCTGCCAGCGCTTGAAGTAGTACTCGTTGTCTACAAACCAGAAGGTGACGCCCTGGTACTCCACCTGGAAAACGCCGCAGTAGACCTGCCGCCAGGCCAGGGTGACATTGAAGTACTTCAGGAAGGTCATTTTCGCCCGCCAGTCCTCGCTGATGCCCTCGTAGAGCGGGAGGATTACCTTGACCTCGTGGCCCTCGGCCGCCAGGGCCTGGGGCAGGGAGCCGGCCACATCGGCCAGCCCGCCGGTTTTGATGAAGGGGGCGGCCTCGGAGGTTGCAAATAGGATTTTCATAGAAATCACCTTTTCCAAAAATTATTGGGGGATTTTCGTTGTAGGGCGCGACCACTGGGCGCGCCGCGGTGCTGTGAGCCATCAGACGGGGCGCCGGGTCGTCGCCCCCTACAAACGCCAGGGATCGCTGGAAGACGCCCTCCGGATTGGGGAGGGCGTCCGGAAAATCAGACGACAGAGCCCTTGGCAACGGCCAGAGGGTAGGTGAGGTGGCCCATCAGCATGCGGCCCTCGTTCACAGTGACGTCCTTGTCGGTGATGACATAGGACAAAGAGGCACCGGCCTTGACCACTGTGCCCTGCATGAGCACGCTGTTGGATACCTTGGCTCCCTTCTCCACAATAACGCCGCGGGAGAGGATGGAATTTTCCACCTCGCCCTCGATGAAGCAGCCGTCGGACACCAGGGAGTATTTAGAGACAGAGTCGGGGCCGTAGTAGGTGGAGGGGTTGGACTGGTCCTTGGTGCGGATGGGACGGGCAGGATTGAACAGGTCGGCCCGCACGTCGGACTGGAGCAGGTCCTGGGAGCGCTGGAAGTAGTCGGCCACCGACTGGAACCGGGCCACATAGCCCTCGTGGACGTAGGGGACGATTTTAAGGGACTTCAGGCGGGGCTGCAAAACGCCGCGGCTGAAGTTGTACACGTCGTGGGCGGCGCAGTAGTCCACCATGTCCAGCAGGAGCTTTTTGGACAGGATGTAGATCTCCAGGGACTCCAGGGCCTTATCGGCAGAGGTGGGGTGGACGGACAGGTCAGTGACCCGG
>Ga0224741_10217_pt1 | contig 10865 bp, 9 predicted proteins | sample LIM_E_Water_Pos_FD_161629 | JGI IMG/M metagenome (GOLD analysis project Ga0224741, IMG submission 161629) | Enriched cells from gastrointestinal tract of the lab mouse from Pacific Northwest National Laboratory (PNNL), Richland, Washington... | ecosystem: Host-associated > Mammals > Digestive... | reverse complement strand
AGCCAGCGCCGCCAAAACCACAGCCGCAGTAATGCGCTTTGCTTTTTTCAAATTTAGCTTCGACCCTCCCGGGGTCTTTCCGTTTTCGGGGTTTACCTCCCGAAAATTTCTTCTGAACTGGAACATAATTTTTCCTCCGTTTTGTTTCCATGGAACCGTCCCGCAGCGGACAGTTTTGCCGGTCCTGCCGCCCATAAAGGGACAGGCACCGCACCGGTTTTCTGTTATGTACAATATCTGCATTATAACAGAGTTTTCTTCTTTTGTATACCTGCCCTTTTTCATTGACTTTCGGAGGATTTCATATTACCATATTTTTGAAATCATTTCATGGACCTCACGGCCCGCCCGGAAATGATTTTATAAAACGATTGAACGATAAAAGGAGCATTTCATCTATGACAAAGGATTTAACCCGCGGCCCTATAACAAAAACCATGCTGCTGTTTGCGGTTCCCATGATTCTGGGTAATCTTCTGCAGCAGCTTTACAATGTGGCGGACACCCTGATTGTAGGACAGTTTCTGGGACCTGACGCCCTGGCTGCCGTAGGCTCTTCCTATACCCTTATGACCTTTTTAACCTCCATTCTTCTGGGTCTTTGCATGGGCAGCGGAGCCGTCTTTTCCATCCGCTGCGGGGAAAAAAATCAGAACGGCCTTAAGGTCAGCATCGTCCATTCCTTTGTAATGATTGCCGTTCTGTCCGTGATTTTAAACGGACTGGTTTTCATTTTTATCGATCCCATTCTCCATTTCCTCAAGGTACCCGGCAGCATCTATGAAATGATGCGCTCCTATCTGTGGATCATTTTTTACGGAATAACAGCGACCTTTTTCTACAACTTTTTCGCCTCTCTCCTGCGGGCCGTGGGGAATTCCGTTACTCCCCTCCTTTTCCTGGGCGTCTGCGCCGTCCTGAATATAGTTCTGGATCTGCTGTTTGTCATCCGGTTTCAATGGGGCGTGGCCGGAGCCGCAGCAGCCACGGTAATTGCCCAGTATGTATCCGGCCTGGGCCTATTTGCCTATACCTTTTTCTATTTCCCGGAATTTCGTTTTTCCCTTAAGGGCATCCGTCTGAAAAAAGCCGTTTTTTCCGAAATAGCACGCTTCTCATCCCTCACCTGTCTGCAGCAGTCAGTCATGAATCTGGGGATTCTCATGGTGCAGGGCCTGGTCAACAGCTTCGGCCCCGCGGTAATGGCAGCCTTTGCCGCCGCCGTAAAGATCGATTCCTTCGCCTATATGCCGGTGCAGGATTTCGGAAATGCATTTTCCACCTTTACCGCCCAGAATTTCGGCGCCAAAAAGCAGGAACGCATTCAGGCCGGCATGAAAAGCGCCGTCTGGTGCTCCGTGATTTTCTGCCTGATCATCAGCCTGTGCGTCTTTGTCTTTGCACGGCCTTTGATGCTGCTGTTTGTCAAGCCCACGGAAACCGAAATACTGGCAATCGGTATCCGGTATCTGCATATCGAGGGCTCCTTTTACTTCGGAATCGGCTGCCTGTTCCTGCTCTACGGCTACTACCGGGCAGTAGAGCGCCCCGGCATGTCCGTAGTGCTTACCGGGATATCCCTGGGAACACGGGTCCTTCTGGCCTATGTGTTGTCCGCCGTCCCATCTATTGGGGTTGTAGGAATCTGGTGGTCCGTGCCGATTGGATGGCTCCTGGCAGATCTGGCCGGATTCGGATATCTGCTTTGGTTGAGACGGCACAAAAAAGCTCCTCTTACCTGTCATTCATAAGAAGATTTTCCGCCCCCGGATACCGCTCCAAAAGCTGCTCATTTGCCGCTTCCATCCGCCTGCAGTATTTCGCATAAGAAGGACTCAGCCGTTTCATAGCCGGAAGAAATACCTCCGTATAACCGCTTGCTGCCTGAAAATTCCTCATACACTCCATCCACCTCCCGGCAGCAGAATTCTGATATTCCTCCGACTGCCTGTAAGCCAGATACCATTCAATCGTCTCACTGTTCTCCGCAAAAAAAGCCTCCGGCTCCTCCATTGATTCTTTCACCTTACCAAGCATCTCTTCCAACTGCTCCGTCCCCATCTGCCCAAGCACACCACCCATAGCCTCTTCCACATCCTCAGGCACCTCAAAAGCCGGCATCCCATCCAAAAAAACAAGTACCGTCTCATAAGCTTCCTTCTGTTCCTCCGTCCGCACCGGCTCATCCAGAAATCTCAAAAAATGCAGACAGACAACCTTCCCATAATACCCCGGAAACGCATCAATCAGCCGTTCCCCCACCGTCTCCTCCACCTCCAAAGCCCGAAGCTCCTCCCACGCCTCAGAAAAAGACTTTCCCCCGCACAGCTCCCGAAGCAGCACATCCTTTTTCACATTCCTCCTGCTCTCCATCTCCCTGTGCAAAGCCGCCTTCCGAAAAGCCTCCCCCGTACCATCCCGCAAAATCTCCCCAATCTCCTCCATCCCAATTCCAAGCTTGCGCAAAACACCAATCCGCCTTAAAATCTCCACATCTTCCTCCCCATAATCCCGATACCCATTCTCCAGCACCTTCGGAACCACAAGCCCCTTCCCCACATAATACTCCACAGCCTTCTTCGTCAAATCCGTGCACCTGCACACCTCACTCACCAACATATCCATCGCCTCCATTCAAAATTCCGCAGCCCTCATACAATCCCAACCCTCTCTACAAGTCACTCCGCCCATTGCATAAACACCACAATTCATTTCCACACCATCCAAGTACTTCTATCCCAATCATAATCCCACCCCCAAGGGAATAGTCAAGAACTTTTTGAATCTTTCCGAAGTTAGTTGATTTTGCGTTTTAACTCAAGCCGCAACAGTTTCCCTTTCAGCAACTCAAAACTGTTGCGGCCATACATGATCCTTTTGACAACTTTCAGCTTGTTCACGCTTCCTTCTGCCAGTCCATTATTGTAATCAAGACGAATGGCGTTTTTTACTGCGGTAATATCTCTTTTGATTCCGTTTATAAAACTCTCTAGTTCATCTATCTCAAGAGCTTCGGTTTCTTCTGCCCATTTATCAAGCTCGGCCTCTTCTTTGCCAAACAGTGCCCCTTTGAATCCTGTCACAGCATCATAAACACGCCCTATGATGGGGTATTCTTCTATGATCCTGTCCAGTTGATCCTGGCTGAGGGAACGAACCTCATCAACAGGGTGGTACAAAAGGCTGATCAGCCACTTCCGTTCGATCTTTTCTCCACTTCCTCCCTGTTCGGCAGCTTCCTTCATGAGCCTCCGTTCCCTTGTGGCAAACATACGAATGGTTCCATCCGCGCCATCATATCCCCTTTCCCGAATCACTGCGCTGATCTGCTTGAAAGTTTTCCCCTCACTGAGCATATTTTTTATTTCCTGAGAATAGGGCTTTATTTTACTGGGGCTCGTCGTATTGTAATAAGCGCTGGAAGGGTTAAAATCATCTTTCAGGTATTTTGCAACCGTCACCCTGTTTATTCCGACAATCCTTGCAATCTCACTTTTGCTCAATCCCTGTTTCCCGAATTCCCGTACTTGTTCCACTGTCTTCATTTTCTTTTTCACATTTGCGTTGTGCTCAGCGGCAGGTGCGTCTTCTTTGACAGGTTTATCCCAGTAATCCCCCGTAGGTTTTCCATCATAATGGGATGCTTCCGTTGGGAGAGTAAAATTTGCTGCCAGAAGACGTGACAAAAATTTCTTTGCCGCATCCGTAAGCCCCTTCACCAGGTGAAAACGGTCACTGACCTGCTGCAGATGGCTTCCAGCCTGTTCAATGGCGCTTTTATAGGAAACAGAGCCATCCCTGGATACAACTTCAAGATTCGGATAGCTTTTCAGCCATTCCGCCACATCCGCACTTTCCCGAGACGCCAGCAGGTCAATGATCTGGTGCGTGTCAATGTCTACCATGATAGTCCCATAGGTTTTTCTTTTCCGAAATGCGAAATCGTCAATGCAGACTTTTGTAACGGCTTCTTTCTCAGGAACTGGCATATCTTTTTTTTAAGAGACTGCAGATGGTGCTTTTTCCAACATCCGCAATCCCGTCTTTCAGCGTCCTGGAAGCAGTGGTGGAGCTTGTATTCAGGGAAACATCCACGATTTTTTCAATCAGGCGTTTTGTCTTTTTCCCTTTCTGTGCCAGGAAGTCGAAACGCTCTGCAAAAGTAGTGAATCCACAGTCTGGATTGTCGCAGAAGAATTTTCTGTTTTCAATAACGAGTTTTGTTTTTTTGCCCATGATTGGAAGATCCTGAAAACTTTTTTCGTAACGGCTATGTATTCGCGCCGATTCAGAGCCGCAATAAGGGCATCTGCATATTTTTCTGTTTGAGGCTACATAAATAATGACTTCATTCCCTATTATTTTATGCTCCAGATAATCCAGATTTGGATCAAGCTCCTTGATAAATTCATCCATGGTATCAACTCCCGCAAACGCTTTAAAATTTGTGCTTATTATACCATGTTTTACCATTTGATAAAAGCTTTATTTCAACTAACTTCGGAAAGATTCAACTTTTTCCCCACCAGCCGCCAACCAGGGAACAGCCGCCAAATAAGCCCTCTCGCTTTTCCGATATCCGGTGTCCGGCTGTTCGCGTACGCGCTGTCTGATATTGGCGGACGAACGTTCAAATCCATCCCCAGGCGAAGCCTGTCACAATCCCTACAACGTTCGTCCGACAAGAGCAGACAGCGTGTACGAGAACCGTCCGAACACAGATATGGAAAAGCGAGAGGGCTTATTTGGCGGCTGTTCCCGTCCGTCCCCAAAACAAAAAAAGAAAAGCCATACCCTCACCGAGTACAGCTCTTCCTTATATTCCTTTCTATTTTCCAACCCTAATCATTAATAATCCGCGCCGCACTCACAGGACTTCTGTAATACATATTCGAAATAATAATACCCGTCCGCGAATTGCTGGCGTGCACCACCTGTCCATTGCCGATGCACATAGCCACATGATTAATCCTCCGTCCGTTTCCATAGAAGATCAAATCCCCGGGCTTCGCCTCACTCACGCTAATCTTCGTCCCGCACCCGGCCTGCGCCCTGGAAGAATGAGGCAGCGAAATTCCAAAGTTCCGATAAACAGCCATCGTAAACCCGGAGCAGTCCGCCCCCTTCGTCAAGCTGGTACCGCCCCAGACATAACGGTTCCCCACATACTGCTTCGCAAACTCACAAATGGAAATCCGCACATCCGTAACGCCCTCGCCATAGAGAGCCTCCGTAATCGTAAGCGCCGTCTTAAGCTCGCTGGTCACATTCACAAACTCCGAAGCCACATAGCCTTCCTCGCCGTCAATATCCACCTTAATCCACTCGCCCTGCTCCTCTATTACAGCCAATTCCTCGCCCTTAGGAACCATCGTCCAGAAGTCCGCCTCCGTACTCGGCTCCATCCGAACATAGAGTGCATCCGCATCTACCTTTGCTACGGTCTGTCCCAGCTGAAATGCCAGATTCACAGCTTCCTCTCCGGTATACAGGTATTCCGCCTTCACATAGCCTTCCACCTCACCGGATGTGATATGCGCCCACTCCCCTTCCGTTCCCAGGATTTCACAGGCCGAATCCTTGCGAAGCTTTCCCACGAGCTTGCTCTCCGTATTCGCCTCAGAGCGGATATTCAGGTTATCTTCCACATTGGCAATTCCGATATTCACATAGCCTTCCAGGGGTGTGCCTGTCCAGACTACTTCCGCCGTTGCCTTTGTCTCCTCCTCCGTATTGCTCGTCTGATCAAAGTTCGCCGCGATTCCTTCGTTAAAGCTTTCTCCCAGACCTGCGGCTTGTGCACGAATACCGGTAGCTGCCATCAGCACCGCTCCCAATATCATTCCTGCCGCTTTTCCTCTTCTATACATAAATGCCTCCATCCCGGTTCCGGTTTTTTTATATTACTTATTTGATTTATTACAAATTTGTTAAATTTCTATTACATGATATCGAAATTATCGAAATTTGTCAAGCCCGTTTTTGCCAGAATTTATGTATGCTCCATTTCTTCACCGCTTCTTCTTTCCGGCCACCCGGACAAGGCGTTTCAATTCATCCCTATCCCATAGTTCCACCCCAATCTCGTCCCCAAGCTCCAGCGCTGAGGGAAAAAAATAACTGTTAGTGAGAACCACCGGAACCTCGCAGCCGTAAAATTCGGCCCCTGCATAAGCCTCCTGAACCGCCTTATTGGAAATTTTGGAGGTATAATGCTTGCACTGAACCGCATAGGATACCCCGTCCCTCTGAGCCAGAATATCCACCCCCTGATCCCCGCTCCCCCGGGTCACCTCCACATGAACAAAACCGTTCCGGGCCAGAAGCTCCGCCACATACTCCTCAAACTCCCAGCCATCCATCCGATCAAAATCAGCTTTCCGAAAACGACGATACTCCCCTGTTTTCCGAAAAATCCATCTCAAAATGCGAAAAAGCATCTTAAAAGGCCAAAAGAAAATCCGCAGCAGCAACAGCAGCGGCGCCGCAATCAAATAGTAAAAAAGCCTCAAAAACATAAATATCCCTCTCCTCTTTCCAAAAAGAAAGGAGCCTTAACAGCTCCTTTCCCGGCTTGTGCCTCAAAATTTCATAAAAACGATTTTCAGACACCCTCCAAGGATATAATAATCAAATATGTAAAAAGCTAAACACACTTATTCATCCAATATGGCAAATGCAATATTCGTAGCATGGTCCGCCACACGCTCCAACCCGGAACAGATATCCGAGAAAATCATACCGGCCGCCGGCGTACACTCATTTTTCGTCAGACGATCCACATGCGACTGCTGAAGCTGCTTCTCCAGAACATCCACCTGATTCTCAATCTGGCTGATCTCCTCCACATGTTCCCGGTTATTGTGGGAAAATGTATCCAGAGAGTACTGCAAAATCTTATTAACAAGCTCCATCATCTCACCCAGCTCATGCTGCGCCTCCTTGCTGAAGCCTACGTTCTTCTCAATACGCTGCTTGGCGGAATCGGCTACGTTTTCCGCATGATCGCCGATACGCTCGATATCGTTTACCACATGAAAGAGTCCGCCGATGCTCTTGGCATCATCCACCGGCAGCGTGGACTGATTGATTTTTACAAGATAATCGGTGATGGCATGATTGAGGAAGTTGATATTTTCCTCCACATGGTACACCTCCTCAATATCCTCTTCGTCCAGGGTAATCAGGGCATTCATGGCTCGATTCAGATTGTTATAGGCAAGCTGTCCCATGCGCTCCAGCTCTTTTGTCACCTCTACCACTGCCGTAGCCGGGGAAAATACATTCTTGGCTCCGATGTAGACAAGCTCGAAGTCCTTCTCGTCGTCGCTCTCGTTGCCGGGCACAAGCAGATACGTCAGCTTCACTATCACGCCGGCCAGCGGGAAGAGCACAATTACCTGGAAGATCTTGAAAATGGTATGGGCGTTGGCCACGGCGCGCCCGATATTTCCGCCGGAAATCTGCATAAAGAAGCCTTCCATCCATCCGGAGGCAAAGGCCAGGACAATCACCATCAAAACAGTTCCGAATACATTAAACAGGAAATGAATAAGCGATGCCCTCTTTGCATCCTTCTTGCCGCTTAAGCCGGCCAGAAGCGCGGAGGTACAAGCGCCGATATTACAGCCTAAGATGATATAGAAGCAGATGCCAAGCTCCAGTAAGCCCTGCTGCGCCATCAAAAGAACAATGCTGACGGTTACGGAAGAGCTTTGAACCACGGCTGTCACAATAAATCCCATCAGAACCGCCAAAAGGGGATTGGACAGAGAGCCAAGTGCGTCCACGATCAGCGGAGAATCATGAAGGGAGGACATGCTACCGGACATTCCGCTCAGTCCCATAAACAGCACGCCAAACCCCAAAACCACCTCGCCGATCTTTTTGATCATGGGCTTTTTGCAGAACATAACCATGATCACACCGGCCATCAGGAATACCGGGGCAACCTCAGAGAGATTAAAGGCTACGAGCTGCGAAGTGATGGTTGTACCGATGTTGGCGCCCATAATCACGCCGGCTGCCTGGTACAGAGTCATCAGGCCGGAGTTTACAAAGCTGACAACCATTACGGTTGTGGCGCTTGAGGACTGGATCACCGCACAGAATACGATACCCACTAACATTCCGACAAAACGGTTTTTGGTAAAAAACTCCAATATTCCCCTCAGCTTTGCGCCGGCAGCCTTTTCCAGGCCGTCGCTCATCAGCTTCATTCCATAAAGAAACAGGCCCAAGCCCCCAATCAGTCCCAGAATGATTGAATAATCCATCACTTTCTCCTTTGTATCCCTCTTATTTTTTCATATACATGATATTTTCATAATTTCTTCATATATACTTTAATATAAATTCATAAATACTGCAAGTAGATTCTGCCGAAAGTACGGCTAAGATATGTCAGTCTAAGATATGTCAAGTGTTTTGAGAAATAGCTTCCGCCTGACAGAAATAAAAAATCCCCCTGCATTTCCACAAGGAGATTTCTCACAGTTTTCTTCAACTTTTATCTATATGTAATATCGCCCACTGCTGTTATGCTGTCTCGGCAAGGCGCTCTTTGATTTTGCGGACTTCATCGTCAATCATGTTTGTACGAATGAAATACAGTTCCTTTAGCTGCTCAGACTTTAAGGCTTCATCGAGCTTCCGGCTCAGATCCAAGTGGCCTTCGGCTATAAAAGTGATATTTCTGTCCGTTACAGTCTCAAGATGCACATTTATTCCTGCAATCTTATCGTCCAGCCTTTTCACATCATTCTTCAAGACTTTTATGTCGCTCTTCATGTCCTGCATTTCGCTCTTCATGTCCTGCATGTCACTCTTCATAACCTGCATTTCGCTCTTCATGTCCTGCATGTCACTCTTCATAACCTGCATTTCGCTCTTCATGTCCTGCATGTCACTCTTCATAACCTGCATCTCGCTCTTCATGTCCTGCATGTCACCTTTTAGACCCTCTACGTCGCCTTTCACACCCCGCAGCTCAGCCAAAATCAGATCCAATTTCTTACTATCCGACATTATGCTCCTCCTTTCTCCATGATTCCTTATGTAAGGTAAAACAAGTATAGCATGTACCATCTTACCTGTCTACATATGTTTCTCATGAAAAGGAAAAAAATTCCCGCCCCCAGGCCACGTCGGATTCTATCTGTGCTTTTAAGGCTTCCAGGCCGGAAAACCTGCGCTCCGGGCGCTCGTAGCCGTAGAATTGTACCTGAATAATTTCACCATACAGATTCCGATCCAAGTCAAAGAGATAGGTTTCCACACCCTTCCTGGTTTCGCCGCCTACGGTCGGCTTATAGCCGATGTTTGTGATTCCCTCAAAAACCTCTCCCGCAATCACGCTCCGGGTGGCATAGACGCCGTTCGGAGGCAGAAGTTTCTGTTCTTTGGGAAGCAGATTGGTCGTGGGCAGTCCCAAGGTCCTCCCGATCTGCCGGCCGTGGAGAACCTCTCCCGTTACGGAGTAAGCATAACCCAAAAGCTGATTCACCTGCTCCATATGGCCCTGCTCCAGCTCTTCCCTGATATAGGTACTGCTGATTTCCCGTCCCTGCCAGCAGGCTTTTTCCACCACATCTACCTGAAAACCGCCGGCTTTGCTCATCTCCTGCAGCAGACGGTAATCCCCCCTTCGCTGATAACCGAAACGAAAATCCGTCCCCACGGCCAGATATTTTGCATGAAGGCGTTCGAGCAAAATCTTCCGCACAAAGTCCTCCGGCTCCATGTGGGAGAGCGCCGGAACGAAGGGACATTCCACCAGGTAATCCACATGAGCGCGGCGCAGCAGTTCTCTGCGCTCTTCAGGCAGAGTCAGCGCAGGCCGCTCGCCAAAATCAAAGGTGAAAATCAGAGAAGCAAGCCCTTCCTGCTTCTTATCTAAAATGCGATCTACCAAAAGACGGTGTCCTTGGTGGAGACCGTCGAATTTGCCAAGTGAAACGGCCGTTTCCTCCGCCGTCTGAAACTCTGTTGTATGTTTTATTATCTTCATATATTGACTCCTGATATCCTAAGCGGTCGTGTCCGCATATTCCTTTCAGACACAAATTCAAGCTTCCGGATTTCATTTTCCATCCCGCTATTTTTCAGAGCGGCGCAGACTCCAAAACGGCATATGCTTACAAAAACATCTTCACCGGCCGGAACATCCCCCGTTCATACCTGTAAAGCCCCACAAAGCCGCCTTTGGAATCATATACCCGAACCGGATCTCCCTTAGCTGTTTCTGTCTTTTTGCCACGGCAGGTTAAGCCTTCTGTAAAAGAGTTGCCGTTGTAAACAAACCGATCCCCTTCCTCTTTCATCCGCACTTCAAGATACTGCTCAAATATGCTGTCCACCGGAATCAGGCAGTCTCCGATCCGGCCCGCTGCCATTTTTTCCTCTATCTGTGAGAGACGCAGACTGCCCTTGATATCAAACCGATCTACCCTTGTACGCAGAAGCTTTTTCATACAGCCTCCGCAGCCAAGCTTTTCCCCGATATCCCGGCACAGTGTCCGAATATACGTCCCGCTGGAGCAGGTCACGGCAAATGAGACTTCCGGCAGCCGAATATCCGAAACGAATATTTCCCGCAGAAACACGGTTCTCGCCTTCCGCTCCACCTCTTTTCCCTCTCTTGCCAGCTCATAAAGCTTTTTTCCGTTTACCTTCAAAGCGGAATACATGGGCGGCACCTGCTCATAGCTTCCCCGGAAGCTCCCGATAACCTCCCTCACAGCCTCCGGGCTTACGGTTATCTCGGCTATTCTTAAGATTTTTCCGGAAATATCCTGGGTGTCCGTCTCCTGCCCCAGAAGGAGAACGGCCTCGTAGGTTTTCTCCTTTTCCGTGAGAAGTCCGCA
>Ga0224741_10216_pt1 | contig 10908 bp, 7 predicted proteins | sample LIM_E_Water_Pos_FD_161629 | JGI IMG/M metagenome (GOLD analysis project Ga0224741, IMG submission 161629) | Enriched cells from gastrointestinal tract of the lab mouse from Pacific Northwest National Laboratory (PNNL), Richland, Washington... | ecosystem: Host-associated > Mammals > Digestive... | reverse complement strand
TGTTCTGCATGATATCCCTCATGATATAAATCAACCAATGCTGGCTTCTTTTTTATGTATATTACGATATTTTCGTAATCAAATCCTGCTTCATTTGTTCCTAATATCTTCAATTTTAAATCATATTTTACTTTAACTCCTTTCTCATGCATTTGTTTTTTATAATTTTTAACTTCTTTCCTTGTTGCGTATCTCTCCCCATTCGCAAAATACTCTCTTTCTATATGCCTGTAATCAATATTTCGGGAAGTTTCGTTCTTACAATATTTATTAGGAATACTTTTCTTTACCGCCTCAACAGCCTTCCCACCGCCATAATACACAGCCCCTGACAATCCGCCAAGTACCGCTCCTGCTGCAACATCCTTTAGGAAATCTACCAGACTAAACCCTTTTCTGCCGCCGTTGGTATCGCTGTTATATTTTCCTGTTCCACTTGGTAAAGCATATCCAACACCATCATGGAATGGGTTCTTTCCTCCGCACTCATCTCTTGGGTCATCACGCATTCCCGGCAGTTCTAATACCAGCGTTGTTCCCGGCGGAAGGTTTAACATAAAGTCATGGATTCGATCTTGCTCCGTTGGAGTGAAGGAATCAAAAATATTGTTAATGGCGGCTACTGCCGCATTGGAACGTGCTCCACGAATAATCGCATTTTTTAAGCCACTTATTGGGCTGTTTCCAAACAATGCGCCACCTATAGAGTTATTCAATCCTTCTCTAATGGCTTCTCTAGGGTTTACACGCCTTTTATTTATCTTTTGTTCTGCCATGCTTCCAAGGAATCCGGCTCCAAAGTTTGTTAACAGAGAGGTTGCCAGTTTTGCTCCGGTTTTTGCCAGTCCTGCGCCGGATGCCATTAATGCACCTTGGGCAGCTCCAGTTATTGCACCTTTTGCCGCTGCACCTAGTGCTTTCCTTAGACTATATTTCTCTTTGTTCCAAATTTGTGATACAGATAATTCAAGAAAACCTGCAATTCCTCCAGCAATTCCACCAATAATACCACCTGCAATAATATTGGGCACTTCCCCTGTCGGATCTACATAATCCGCCGGATCGTTATCACAATACGGATACCCATTCAGCCCTCTCTTTACAGGGTCTTTTGCAAGCATTCTGCCTTGTGCGCTGTCATAAAATCTTGCCTGTGCAAAATATTTACGGATAACCGGGTCATATTGGTATGTCGTAAATGGGAAGTTGCCTTCTGCATTCCTATCCCCAGTCTAATTTCCCCATATATCCCGTTCGATATACTGCAAGATTCCGCCCTGCGCGTTTACTGCAAATAACGGGCTTCCGTAAATATCCGGCTGGAAGCTGGTTTTTGTACCTGCCTCTGGCAGCATTTCGGATAATGCTGTAGTGAACATCGTTCCTGTTATGGATTCTGGAATAACTCCTGCTGCTTCTGGCGTTGGTACGCCTGCACTTATCGGCATAGTGTATCTGCTGATTAACTCATAACCAATACCATAAATATTCCGCGTCGATACCGCATCATTTACATCCGCTGTCTTTTGGAATGACATTAGGTCATTTGCTGTCCCACTTAGCTGGTCTGGTATATAGTCTGTTTCCTTTGTATATGGGTTTTGATTCTCTCCGGAAAGCAGTGTCTGTACATTTTTAATACGCATATCAAAGCCATTATAGCCGTATGCTGTCTGTTCTCCGCTTTGTATATTTTTGCCAAGTACCATGCGGTTGGCTGCATCATAAGTGTACTGTCCTGTTAAGATGCCGTTTTGCCGTTCTTCGGTCAGGTTGCCGCGGCGGTCATATGCATAGCTGTATGGCGTTCCATCCATTGTCATTGCTATAAGCTGATTTGCCGCATTGTACTGACAGGATGCCTTCTGCACACCGTTTACGGCTTTTGATATCCGATTTCCCAGTGCATCATAAACATATGTTTCTGTTGTATGCTTTTCCCCGCGTTTTTCTGTAATGGACAGCAGCCGTCCTAATGCATCATAAGTATAGGCTGTGCTCTTAGGAAGCTGGTAAGGATTCAGATTGTCCAGAGGATTGACTTGGGAATTTTCAAGGGTATTTCCTTGGATATATCCATAAAGCCCTGTTTGTGCATTTTCTTGGGAAGTTCCCTGCAAGCTCCCTGGAACGCCTATCTGCGATTTTCTCTCCGCGTTGATAATGCGTCCCATTACATCATAGGTAAAAGTTTCTGCAAGGGATGTTCCGTCGCCGAACTGGTATTGTGCCTGTATGGGCAGTCTGTTTGCGTTGTAGGCAAACGCTGCACTGCTTCCCGGTGCATTGATTGACAGCAGATTTCCTGCGGCGTCATAGCCGTACTGGGTCAGGATGCCTTCCGGATCGGTCACGCTCTTTAAACGGTTGTTTTTGTCATATGCACGGCTTACGGTGCTGCCGTCAGGATATACGATTCCTGTGATATTTCCTGCCGGGTCATAGCTGTATCCTGTGCTTCTGTTGTTGTGGTCTGTTATCTTGGTCAGCCTGCCCAGACTGTCATGTTCCAAAACTGCTGTGCCGTTCCAGTCCTTCATCTCCACAAGTTCTCCGCGGCTGTTATAACGGAATTTTACTTCCTTGCTATTGATTTGGCTGCCGTTATTTTGACTGCCATTATTCTGGCTGCGGTTATTTGAGCTGCCATTATTTTGGCTGCCATTATTCTGGCTACCGTCAAGTCGGCTTCCATTATCACATCTGCCATTATAATAATTTATCTGAACTGGAAGATGATTCAGGTTATAGCGCACGGTGGTTTCGTTTTCTTCCTCATCCACCATGGAAATAATATTTCCGCTGCCATCATAGGTATATGTTTTCTCTGCAAACAGAGGGTCTATTTCGCGTATCATACCTCCACGTTTATAATACTGATAAAGCGTGATATGGGTCTGTTCTCCTTCTTCCGATAAACGGCATTCTTTTATCTGATTGTTCATAGCGTCATACACATACTGAACAACATTGCCCATAGGGTCAGTGGTTTGTATTAGGTTTCCGCAGGCGTCATAATTGTACTGTGTAATGCCGCCGTCTGCATCGGTTACCGTTGCTATCTGCCCGTTCTTATTATAGGTAAACGCCGTCTGCGCTCCCATACTGTCTGTAAGGGAAACAACCTGTCCCAGTTTATCGTACTGGTATTCGATCGTATTCCCAAGTGCATCGGTTGCGGACTGCATCCGTCCTAATTCATTATACGTATATAACGCTGTACCGCCTTCCGGATTTTTCACACTGATTATATTTCCGGTCGGGGAATAACTGTACTCTGTCGTGTTGTCGTTTTCGTCAGTCTGCGATATCATTCTGCCAAGGCTGTCATAGCCAAATGCTGTTTTATGCCCAAGCGCATCTGCAATCTCTAACAGCCTTCCCATGGTGTCATAGCTGTAAGAGGTTTCTGCGCCTTCTGTATCGGTCACTTTGGCGATGCGGCTGGTCTTGGTATATTCCACCTTTATCGCTTTGCCGTCTGCGTCTGCTGTTTGGATAAGACGGTTTCGTGTGTCATAACTGTACTCCCAGCGGCTGCCGTTGGCATCTGTATACGATACCATATTTCCTGCGGCGTCATAAGTATGGGTCTGTGTATTGTTTTCTTCATCCGTTACTGCGATTAGACGGTTTTGACTGTCATATGTATAGCATACTGCATCACCCAGTGGATTTATTATCTTTACGATATTTCCGTTGCCGTCATATTCGTACTGGTCTGTTCCGCCGTTTGCTTCTGTTACAGAACTTAATGCCCCTCTTGCATCATAGCTGTATACCGTTTCATTTCCAAGTGGGTCGGTTTCTTTGATGATATGGTTATTTTCATCATATTCGTAGGTGGTGGTATTGTCCTCTGCATCTGTGATGCTGGTGCAGTTGCCGTTTGCGTCATAGGTATATTTTGTGACCGCGCCGTTGGGGGCTGTTTCCTCTGCCAAGCGTCCGGATTCATTATAGGTATACGTTGTTACGCGGTTTTCTTTATCTGACACAGATGTCAGGTTGTCGTCTGCATCATATCCTGCGGTTTCGGTATCCGCAACCGCTGTCACCCTTCCGGCTTTATCATAGGTAAAGCTGGTTGTTCCGTCATCTGTTGTAATGGTTATCAGATGATTTTCATTATCATAGGTGTAGCTTGTAACTGCCCCTTCCTCGTCCGTCTTTGTCAAAAGATTGCCAAGCGCATCATAGGTATAACTTCTGGTATTTCCTAAGGCGTCTGTAATCCCTGTAATGCGTCCTGCATCATCATAGCTGTAGGAAGTCTGGTTTGCATCATGCCAGTACGACTGCCGTTATTATCATAGGAAAACAAAATCATACCATCTGCATCCTTGATATAAAGCACCTGCTCCTGTGTGCCGTCAGGGTACTCCACTTTGTTCATACGACCACATTCATCATACTCCATTTTTGTGGAATTGCCAAGTGCGTCTGTCTGTTCGATTAAGCGCCCATCTGCATTGTAACTGTTGCGGATGCAGCTATCACCAAGTGCAATGACAGTGATATTGTGTGATGCATCGTAAGTGTACACTGTCTGGTTTTCCAATTCATCCGTAAAGGTAACTGTGTTGTTTTCTTCATGATAGGATACAAAGCCGCTTCCTCTGCCCATTAGGGTTTGTGCAGTTATTCTCTCGGATTCATCATATTCATTTGTTAAATATGCGCTGCCGGAGAAATCAGCACTTTCAAGGATATTGTCGTTCTGGTCATATACAAAGGTGATTTTCTTCCTGTCCGGATTAGTCAGGGATTTTAGCTGCTCTCCTTCATATGTAAACTGTATGGCATTTCCTATTGCGTCTGCTGCCTGTATTAATTTTCCATTGGAATAAGTCAGTGTAATAAATATCAATATTCAGATTTTTTTTGTTTTTGCGAAATAATTCTTGCAACTTATTATTTATACGATATAATAAAAATACAACAACAAAAATGTGTAAAGGAATATCATATAATGGCAGCAAAAGATTTTACAGAAAAAACACTGGAAGCATATAATGATGTATTTGCGGATATTATTAATGTACTACTCTTTAACGGAAAATTGCTTGTAGGCGAAAACGAACTTTCCGAAGCCTCTCCACGTTCCATTTATAAGGCAGACGGCAAACTCCATGAGCTGGAGCGGGATGTTGCTAAATACTGGCGCAGAGGACTGTTTCGAATTGCATTCTTTGGATTGGAAAATCAAACGGATATTAATCAAGATATGCCGCTGCGGCTTTTTGGCTATGATGGGACTGCTTACCGTTCGCAAATATTGACAGATAAAGAGTATCTGGAAAAATTCGGACACAAAGCCAAACGGTTTCCGGTTATTACCCTAGTACTTTATTTCGGATACAAAAAGAGATGGCAGGCACCCACTACTTTATATGAATGTCTGGAAATTCCCGCCGAATTAAAGCCTTATGTAAATGACTACAAAATGAATTTATTTGAGATCGCATACTTGAGTGATGAACAGGTTCAGATGTTTCAAAGCGATTTCCGCATTGTGGCAGATTATTTTGTACAGATGCGAAAAAATCGGAATTATGTTGCACCTGAAACCACCATTAAGCACGTTCATGAACTTTTACAGCTTATGTCTGTAATGACCAAAGACTATCGTTTTGAAGAAGTATATCATCCAGATATGGAAAGAAAGGAAACGAATATGTGTGAAGTTCTTGATAGAATTGAAAATAGAGGGATAAAAAAAGGGACAAAACAGGGTACGGATACAGCCTTTACTTTAGTACGGTTATTAATGGAAAGTAATCGGCTGGATGATTTAAAGAAAGCAAGTGAGGATTCTAGTTATCGTGAAAAATTGATACAAGAACTTTTTCCCCAAAATCAAGATCCAAATTAATAATATCATTCTTAATCAAAAATCTGCTTGTGTTTTATGCTGCTTTTTATCAGTATAAAAACACAAGCAGCATTTTTATTGATTACGAATCCAATGTTGCCTTCAACTTATCCAATGCTCTATGCTTTAGTTGATTAACTGCCTGCCTCGTTCGGTTTGACATTCTGGCGATCTCTGCTGTTGAATAGCCTTCTACATATGATAGATAAATTACCCTGTTTTCATTGGCATTTAATATATTTTGGGTATTATAATCAAAAACAAGATTGTGATTATCCGATCTTGCTGTCAATACATCAATATAATATTGCTGCTCCTCGGATAAATCGGATATCAATGCTTCCTTTTTTGATTTTATTATTGCTTGGATTTTCTTTTTATAGTAGTTTTGTACGCAGATATTGATATATGAAATGACAGCGCCGTCATTTTTATCTTTTAGATTTTCCAGACTTCCTGATTTGACTAACTCAATAAAATATAAGACATAATCCTGATATGCATCTTCATACTCTAATTTATTTGCGTATTTATGAAGCAATGAACCAAACTTACGAATTAGTTCCATCATTGCATCCTTGTCACCATTTTTTGTTTTCTTTACTACATTATACAGCATATGTATTCCCCCTTTGTTTCAAGGAGGAACTTCATAAGGAAATGTAAACAAAGAAAATATTTATTATATAAAAAAGCCCTTTTATGAACTTTTAGGCATTCATAAAAAGGCTTTATTATTTTTAGCAAGATTTCATAATATGTTTTTCGTTCTCCTTGCCAAAAGAACTATTTGTAATTTCTCTTTTAATGTTTTTCGTCCCAGCCGACCATAAACCGCATAGTACAAAATAAACCTTTTTATTGTGAACATCCACCGTTTACTGCAAAAGGCTTTTTCTATTATTTATATATTTACAAAAATTTACAGTGAATATCCAATTTATAATTCATTATTGTACTATGTTTTTTAATTCTCTTAAAGACATAACGTCGTATTTATTGTTTTTTCTTTGGTACAATCTGATATAATAATAAATTACCTTACAGACTTTTGTATATTCTTGTGCTTAATTTAACTCGTTGTGCTAGTTTAATATTCAGAATTTAATAGACTAAAAATGCACAAAAAGTCCCTGTTATATTTAAACAGACTTTTTAGAAAATCGAATGTTTGGTTTTCAAATATAGCATGTTTAAAAAATCAAATGTTTGATTTTTCCAATATCACATGTTTCTGAAAAAATGCTGTTAAACGCCATGCATAAATTATGTCCCAATATTTTATTTTGTAATCGGGTGCATAATCCCCTGTAATTTTTGGCAAGCACTTTTTCTGCATTCATCTGCTCGCTGAGCTGGGAAAATACTGTTTCCACCCTCCGCCGGAAACGAAAAATCAGCTGTCTAAGCTTTCTTGGCCAGTTGGTTTTGTAATTGGAAGGTTTTAATGACATAAGGCATATGCCTTTTTCGCGCATATCCTCAATAAGTGTTTCCCCAGTATAGCCTTTGTCCCCAAGCACCACCAGTCCCAGACAGTTTTCGGCAAGATCCCGCAGACCCTCCCTGTCATCCACAGATGCAGGCGTAATCTCAAATGCTGTGATATATCCTTCCAATGTGATCAGGGCATGAACCTTAAATCCAAAGTAGGTTTCTTTTTTGGAGGGACATTTTCCATAATTTGCCCCATCTTCACGGAAAGAACGGCAATAGCGTGCGCGTCCAAACTTACAGACAGGAAGCGGAAAACTGTCAATCACAAAATAGCGGCTGTCAGGAATAGGAAAAACAAGAGGTATCTTCTGCCGGAGCAATTCCGTGACCTGCAAAAGATTCCTTCTGGTTCGATTAAAACGAGTTCGGCAACATAAATTTGGAAAAAGATGCCTGTAATTACGTTTTACAAAGGAATACCATGCATTTTCGGAATCAACGCCAGCAAGTTCGCTGCAGATGCTCAAAGTGATGATTTCGGAATCAGACATTTTTGCAGTGGTGATGTTACGCCTTTGTGAAACAGATGATGGAACAAACTGCTGATATAAGTCGTCAATTATTGTATAAACAAGCAAAATAAAATCTTCAAAAGTTGCGATAATGGTGGTATAATCATCTTGAAACTTCAACATAAACATGCCTCCTTTCATTATTATGTTGGTCTATAATTAGGATAGCATATTTTGTTGAAGTTTTTCTATATTAACTAGCACAACGAGTTAATTTATTATTTTGCAGAAGATATCTTGTTCTTTGTTGTATTAACACATTTCAAACGATTTAGGTTAAAATAACCAATACATTAATTTCTTTCTAAAATAATGGGGTTGTCGGGAAATAGATAGTCCCAAACAGGGAAATGTGTAACCCATACAAGTCGTGCTTTCCCCAAAAAAATTTTTCATGAAAAAGAAAAAAGATGGTTAACGACTACCACCTTTTCTCCATTACATGTTACAATGTAACTATGCTAAAACAAGATTATTATTCAGAATTTTTTGAATTAGGGCAACAGAAAATTAACTTTAGTTTGTTTGAATTATGTTTACCTGACGACGATCCAGTCTATACCCTGAAAAAAGTGATGGAGGAATTTAGATTTTTCTGGCTTGTTAGCCAATTGTTCAGATCAAGGAAGAACCGAGTACAATCCAATTATGATGTGTGCTGTAGTTACTTACGCAAACATGCGTGGGACAAGAACTGTTGACCGTATTGTGGAATTATGAGAAAGAAACCTTGCATTTATCTGGCTTACCAAAGGACAGAAAACCAGAAAGGATACCTTCTATGAGTTTAAGAATAAAAAACTGACTTCTGATGTACTGGATGAACTCAATTACCAATTCCTGCGCTGCCTGCAAAAAGAAGGGCTTATCACATTGAAATCTCTTTTTATCGATGGAACTAAAATAGAAACCAATGCAAACCGCTATACATTTGTGTGGAGGGGAACGATTAATTATCATCTTGCAGGACTATTGGATACGATTGATTCACTGTATCAGAAGTATAATGCATGGCTTGATGAAAATGAGCATGACATAACATATGACATTCCCCATGCCCATATGTTTGTGATCGAAGGAATGAATAAAGTAAGAAACGTTATTGAAAAGAACCGGAAACGAAAATAACAAAACATAAAAAGATATCGAATCATACAATCACTGAGATTGACAACTGTTCTCCAATGGAAATCCTAGACAGACGCTTCACTGACCTTGTCATCCAGCCGGGCAGGAAACGCAATGAATACAGCGCCTTCTGCCAGATGGTCGATTCCGCAGGTCGCGGCGGTTCGGTTATCTACATTTGTGACAGGGGTTATGCATCCTATAATAATTTCGCCCATGTCATTGAAAACGGCCAGTATTTCCTGATCCGCTGCACGGACAGGAAGACGGAAGGAATCCTCGGGCACAGCCTGGAAGGTGTAAGGGAAATGGATTTCCATGTGGAGCGTATTCTTACCCGTTCCCAGTCAAGGAAAAAAATGACGCATCCGGAACTTGCAGAAAGCTACCGCCATATATGCAGTGAAGTTCCCCTGGATTACCTTACGGATGACAGCCCCGAATATGACATTTCCCTGCGGGTGGTTCGTGTTGAGGTAACCCCCGGTTCTTTCGAAAATCTTATAACCAACCTGCCAGACCATGAATTTGACATGGATGACTTTAAGGAGCTGTACCATCTGCGCTGGTGCCAGGAAAACGCATACCGCGACATCAAGTACCCGCTGTGCCTGCGCAAACTCCATTCGAAAAAATATGAATATATAGTGCAGGAGATTTGGGCACGGGCATTACTGCACAATTTCTGTGCTGTAATAACATCTGGCGTAAAAATTGAAAAATATGGGAGAAAATATGAATATCAGGCGAATTATTCGGAAGCCATCAAGACATGCAGGGATTTTCTCCGCATCCATGATGAAAAAAGCACCATGGATGTGGAGGGCCTGATCGCCAGTAATATCGAGGCAGTCAGGCCGGGAAGAACTTTTTCCCGACAGAAAAGATTCAAAATCCCCATGAGCTTCTGCTACCGTAATTAACCGCAGAAGCCATCCAGTACATTTCTAATATACACCTGTCCGCAGGCGGATTCAACCAGTTTTAAATAAAAACGTTGGATTGGCTTTATTGTTATGCCTTTTTGAAAATTAAAGTAGTGCCTAGTGGTATAAGCATCCGGATTTATCCAGTTTTAATTGTCTATAAATCATATTTCAATCTAAAATATCATCTTCATTTTTGATAAGTTGACCTCTGTCTGATACCCAATGGTAGGTGTTCGTAAAATTTTTCTTTAAGTTGATGACATTGGTTCACAGCCGCTGCAGTCTGCACATCCATACACCTCAAAGGTCTGTGTATAACACTCCTGTTTTTTGCTTTCTGTGCGGATATGATGCAGTTCTCTTCCATCATGACAAATATAATACAGTTCATCCTCGAATACCTGTGTTTTCATGTTATAATACTTCCCAATATCTTCTGTGTAAGTACGTGTTTTGCGCTTTTCATGATCCTGTAGCTTGATGTAACTGGATATTTTTTTTCCTTTAAATACAGGAGATTTTTCTCACTGCTATAACCGTTGTCCGCCGTCACTTCCTCAAGGATATCCCCGAATGCTTTTTTATGTTTTTCTATAACTAGAATCAGTGTGTTATAATCTGTCCGGTCATTACTGACATAAGGTACTGTTGCAAAATAATTTGTGCTATTTCTTGTCTTTTTCTCCGATAGCACTTCCCAAAAATCAGTTACATAGCCCGCTATGCGCCTGATTTTCGGGCAACACTCTCGAAGAAAAATCCAGCAAACTATCTACAATTTATTTTGCGACAGTTCCTAAGCATGGACAATGAAATAATTCTCGACTGCGATCTGGACATTATATGCAGCCTTTAACTGTCCGTTCAGCATGTGGTCTTCTTTCATTCTCATAAAGTTGGATTCTAAATCTGTTTTGGAATAACTGTTCCTGTCCTTTCACATAATCTCAAAGCACTCTTTGTATCC
>Ga0224741_10215_pt1 | contig 10918 bp, 7 predicted proteins | sample LIM_E_Water_Pos_FD_161629 | JGI IMG/M metagenome (GOLD analysis project Ga0224741, IMG submission 161629) | Enriched cells from gastrointestinal tract of the lab mouse from Pacific Northwest National Laboratory (PNNL), Richland, Washington... | ecosystem: Host-associated > Mammals > Digestive... | reverse complement strand
AGAGAAGGAGAAAGCAGCCGTAAAAGTCAGCGTTTCCCTTCCGCAGACAGAAGTCTTGATACTTGGCGAAGAAAAGTCTTTAACCGTAACGGAACAGAATCCGGTATGGCTGTCCTATAAGGTAACAGAATCCGGCAGATACAATATTAAGGCAACTGCAAAAGACGCAGCAAAGCAAAATACTATTCAAGAGGTAAAGGTTTATAAGGAAGATTTAGCGACATCCGTGTCACTTACAGAGAATCATACGCTTATAGTAATGGATAACGGCGGCCGTGACAATGGTTCAGTTCAAGTCGGCGATACAATTTATTTGAGAGTGGCAGTAGACGAGAGCGAAACAGAAACCAAGAATGCGATTGCACTTGCAGTCAGCATTACCAAGACAGCACTCAAGGCATTGGCGTTAGGGGAAACAGAGGCTTCTTTTACCAATAACAGCGAAGCATGGTATACCTTTACTGCAAAGGAAACAGGACTGTATATCTTCCAGTCACAGGTAACGCAGAATAAAGAAAAAGGTACACATACAATAACTGCAAAGCGTTATCAGACGGAATTTGACAGTTATGGTACCGATTTCGGCAACAGTGCAAATGCCACAAGCAGTTACGATTTCTATAATGAAGTAAGAATGAACGCAGGCGAAAAAGTAATGTTAAGGGTTACAGCAGACAGCATTACTTCCGCGGATACCGCAGCAGTTACAACAGCAGCTAAAATCAGTGTTTCTAAGGTCACACCGACAGCACTGACGACACAAGCGCCCGCAGCAATTACACTGACAAAGAACAATGAAGCAAATTGGTATTTATTTACGGCGCCGCAGGATGCTGTATATACCTTTGCAGCGAAAAAGGTAAAGGACGACAGCGGGGAAGCACGTATTCTCTATAGAGATGACCTCGGTGGTTTAAGCAGTTCTTATAATAGTTTTGAAATCGGCAGCACAATCCGCCTGACAATGAAGAAGGGGGATACCTATTACTTTAAGGCAGTGCAGGTTGGAGATACGGCGGTGAATGCGCAGCTTAGCGTGTCAACACCTACGGTCGAAAAAACAACAGGGCAGATAAAAGCAGAATTAACAAAGGAACAGAATGAGAAATGGTATTCGTTTACAGCAGCTTTAACGGATATATATACTTTCACGAAAAATATATCGGAGGCAGACACAGAAGCAAAGATAGAAATATATGAGTCTATGACCAGCGATTATCCTATGAATACAATGGGAGAAAGTGAATCACGTTATGAAATCTGGTTAACAGTGGGAAGGACATATTATCTAAAGGTATCTACCGAGGCACAGAAGGCAACTGTCAATATCACAGTGACAGCAAGGTCGGAGGAAGCGGCGGCAAATGTAGTGACGTTAGAAAAGCCGAAGGATATCGCTGTAAAATTGACAAAAGAAAACTGGGATTATCAATATACTTGGTGTTCTTTCACTGCACCCAAGGCAGGACAATACAGTTTTGCAGTGGAATGGGATGAAAAAGCGCCAGTGTATGGATATTTTGGATATGCATATGAGGTTACAAAGGATGGAAATAGAGTAAACTATAATAATTATTCTAATAATGGTAAAGGGGTTACTTTAAAACAGGGTCAAGAATATGTTATATATGTATATTCTTGCTATTCCAATGTAGAAGGCGTAACAGCAGAAAGTAGTGTAAGACTTAAAGTTTCCGAAGTAACACCAGAAGAACTGAAAACACCTGCGGATATTTCCTTGAAAGCAAAAGATATTAAATATTATACATATACAGCCAAGGAAACAGGCTATTATACACTAAATATAAAATCAAAAGAGGATACCTATTTATATTTGCAGAGCACAGGCTATTATATTAATGGAGAATACAAAGGTTCTGCATCTGTAGAGGATACAACACAAACACTCCAAGTAAGATTAGAGCAAGGCGATAAGATATTGTTTGTAATGGAGGCATACTTGGACACCAGCTTTACAGTGGATATGTCTGTCAATGCAGAAATTGCTCTGGAATCACAGACGGCAAAGGAAGTAACCATTGAGCCGGGACAGCAGAAGCATTTTCGTTTCTATGCACTAAATGAAGGATTATTTACATTCCGTTCCGCTGATTTGGCAAAAGCAAATATTGCAGTATCCAATTGCAGCAGAACGTATCAAGACCAATACGGAAACAACCGTGAAGAATCCCTTTCACCACTGTACAATAAGGGCGCAGATGGATTGTATTTTGTATTAAAAAATACAAACGAACGCAGCACCATATACTTTACAGTGACAAATTGTGGTGATGCAAAGATAACATTTAAGGCAGCCGCAGAGCGTGTTGTGCCAGAAGAACTTACGCAAGAGAGCAGTGTTTCCGCAAATATTGTCAGGAATGAACTAAAGTGGCTTACTTTTAAAGCACCAGAGAACGGAAGATACACGCTGAAATCTGACAACGATAAAATAGCAGTAAAGCAGTATAATGGTTCTAACTTGGTTACTGCCAATCCCACTGCTGGTTATGCGCTTAGAAAAGATGAAGTGATAACATTTGCGGTTTCTTATACCGGCGATGAGGCATCTGCTGCTGTAAAGATCAGCATGGCGCCGTTTGAATCGGAAAAACTAGAAACAGGCAAAATGGCTACGGTAACAGTGAAGAAGGGCGAAACAATATGGTATCAATTTACCGCAGAGAAACGCAATTACTATGCATTTGCAGCAAAGCCGCTGAAAGAAGGCGCTGAACTTCCGGAGATTCAAACGGTATTTTATACAGGAAGCAATAACGCTCCAATTTATAATGGCACGCTTTCAGAGGTAATTGACCGAATGGATGATCGTTATATGGAGGAAGGCAGCAGTGTATTGTTTGGATTTACGAATCCGTCTGAAACGGATGACGCAAGTTTTACATTGTCAGTAGAGAGCCGTGAAACGGTATTAGCGTTGAATAAAGCAGAAACCATAACGATTCCATCGGGTGGAAGCGCATTTGTTGAATTTACATTGCCAGATAATGGGATTTATGCAATTAAAACACTGGATGAAACGATAGGAACGAGGCTGGACGTACAATATTATGGAGGAACAGGAAACTGCAGCGATTTAGGAATGCGATCCAGTTACAATGGATTCTATGCAGCGATTGCAGGTGATAAAGATTCTTCTAGGTCATTGCGAATCAGGGACTACAATAATACTGGCGAAGATGTAACAATTACAGTAATTGTAGAACCTGTAAGGAAGCAGATCTTAACGCTCAATGAAAATGGCGAAATTACACGTCAAGTGCCAATGAATAACTATGAATTTCAGTGGTTTAGCATTACACCGAACGAGAGCGGAAGATACACAATCAATGCGTTCGATACCAATGCAGAGGATGAAGATGCGTATGTAGAGAAATGTCATGTATCACATTATTATGATTCTGAAGAGGAGAACTGGTACTATGATTATTATGATATCAGCGCAATCACATATATGCCGTCTGGAGATGAATTTTTATTCTATGTGAAGGCATACAATGAAAATGCAAACGTACAAATTACAATAAAACCGTTTGCACCGCAAGTTTTAAGAGGGGAGGTAAATGAAACATTCAGCCTTAATGCAAGCAGAGGTAAGTGGTATGCGTATCAAGTTGAGGAAGATGGGTTTTATACTTTTAACCTAACTTCTGACAGCGGTGAGGACGAGGAAATGTATCTTACCCGCAATCCGGAATATGAAGAGGAAAGACGGGAAGGCAGAGCATACGGCAGTAATGTATCTATGATGCTAACAGCAGGAACCAGTATGTATATCCGCGTGTCAAACTGGCATGACGATGAGGACAGCATAATAAACTATACACTTACTGTCCGTAAGCAGACATTAAAACAGGTCTATAGCGAAACGGTTAATTTTGCAACATACGGCGAACAGCACTGGCTGGAATTTACAGCAGATACAACAGGAAACTACCGCATTATAGGAAGTACAAACCCTTCCAGAGATGACGCTGATTTCTGGATGGAATACTATGATAGTAAATCAGATCCAGCACCAAGTGAGCAGGATGGGATACGAAAAGCAAATGTATACAGTGGTACAACGCCTTATGCATTAACAAGTAAAAACATATCAGCAGGAGAAACAAAGTATATTAAGCTGTATCCGTACTATGCAAATAATCATGGTGCACAAGAAGCTATGGGAGAAAGCATTAATGTAACGATTTATTTACTTGAAGATTAAAATAACGAAAACGAATCATGAATTCGTCGTTGATAAGAGCGCTGTAACAGTCTGGTAATCTGGGCTGTTACAGCGTATTCTTATGTATGCCTATACATCGAATTTTTTTAAAATTTAATTTTGACTATTGAATATCAATTAAAAAAAACATATAATAAAATGCATAAATGATTGTCAAAAATTGGGGAAGGAGATGCCAGAAAATGAAAGGCAGACTAAAAAATATGAAAACATATTCAAAACCTAATATGGCGAACCTACATGGCAGGATTGGAGAACAGATTCTGAAAACACTCCGGCAGCAAACGGTAAAGTCTGACAACAATATCCGCAAAGCTGCAGATGAATGTAAGGCACGAATTCTGGCAGGCAGGTCAAATGGACACTAGACGAATAAGTAATGAGATTTTTTATTGCGAACCGCTTTTAGCGGATAAAGAAAATCTTAAACTGATTCAAAGATTTCATGTTGCAGAAGAAACGGGGCTGGGATTAGAAATGTATCTAAAGCGCCAAAGCGTTTATCCATAGAAATAATAAGCAACGCTACGATGAAGGCTGCATTTTTATGAGTAGACCTTTGTATGCGGAAGATTAAGAAAAATAGCAAATGAACTTGGTTTGTAATTGGATATCAGTGTATGTAGTTATTGTCATTCAAAAAAGTCATAGTAGGTGTTTTAAATATCATAATATATAAATAAGGCGGCGTCTGTGGGAGTGTTGTAGATATAGATCGTTCTCATAGGCGCTTTGTTTTTGTTGCAAAATCCTTGGCAAGTATATTATAATAAGAAAAAATAAAATAACGCATTGAAAAATATCAGCCGTTTTACAACATTAAATCAGAACAAAAAAGGGGGAAAATAATGCCGAGAACGATTGCAATTGGCGTGCAGGAATTTGCAGACTTACGGGAAGGATACTATTTTTATATTGATAAAACGGATTTTATTCGGGAATGGTGGAGCAGCGGGGACTTGGTTACATTAATTACGCGCCCGCGCCGTTTTGGTAAAACCTTAAATATTAGTATGTTGGAATGCTTTTTCTCAGAACGCTATGCGAAACGCGACGACTTGTTTCAAGGGTTGTCTATCTGGCAGGATGCGCAGTACCGCAGGCTGCAGGGAACATACCCTGTAATTTGCTTGTCTTTTGCAAAAGTGAAGGAAGCAAATTATGAGCAGTGCGTTTATGGCATTTGTCAGATTTTATCAAAAGTGTATCAGCAGCACAGTTATTTGGAGGAGAGCGAACATCTTACGAAACGCCAGCGCAGGCTGTTTCAGGCGACAGATGAAGACTTATTTGAAGGACGAGAAACAATGCGTGTTTATGATGCGTTGAACCTTCTTTCGGAATTGCTCTATGCGCATACTGGAAAAAAACCAATTATTTTATTAGATGAATATGACACTCCAATGCAGGAAGCGTATGCGCACGGCTTTTGGGATCAGATTGTATCATTTATCCGCAAGATGTTTAATGCCGCGTTTAAGACAAATCCCAGTTTGGGACGTGCAATTATGACGGGAATTACAAGAGTCAGTAAAGAGTCGATTTTTTCGGACTTAAATAATCCCAAAGTAATAACAATGACTTCCTCTCATTATGCGACAGCGTTTGGATTTACGCAGAAAGAGGTTTCGGAAGCGTTGGAGGAATTTGGGCTTGCAGATCAGGCGGATAGTGTGAAAAAATGGTATGATGGATTTACATTTGGAGCGGTTAAGGATATTTATAATCCGTGGTCAATTATTAATTATTTAGATGAAAGACAGTATGCGCCATATTGGGCAAATACAAGTTCGAATATTTTGATTTCCTTGCTGCTTCAGCAGGCGAATCAGGAGGTGAAGCAGAAATTTGAAGATCTGCTGCAAGGAAAGCCGCTGGTTACGGAAATAGAGGAGGAGATTGTTTTTAATCGGCTTGAGAAAAAGAAAGATGCAATATGGAGTCTTATGCTGTCAAGTGGTTATCTAAGAGTCGTAGATGTAATTTATCCCAATGTGCAGGCAGGGAGGAATGATACCATTTATACATTGCAGTTGACAAACCTTGAAGTAGAAATTATGTTTGTAAAATTAATCCGCCAATGGTTTGATGAAGCGGAGAACTCTTACAATAGCTTTATCAGGGCTCTGCTTGAGAATCATGTTAAGGAAATGAATCAGTATATGAATAATGTCGCTTTAACGACATTCAGTTATTTTGATACAGGAAATCGTCCTACCGGAGCAGAGCCGGAACGGTTTTATCATGGTTTTGTGTTGGGGTTAATAGTAGAGCTTGCCGATCGCTATGAAATTTTATCCAATCATGAAAGCGGATTTGGACGCTATGACGTGATGCTGATTCCTAAAAATAATCGCGATAATGCATATATTTTTGAATTTAAAGTGTTAAATCCTTATGATGATGAACAGGTACTTGCCGATACAGCAGCGAATGCGTTGCGGCAGATAAAGGAGAAACATTACAATGCACAATTAATTGCAAAAGGAATTGACAATGCGCATATTTACCACTACGGTTTTGCATTTCAGGGAAAAAACGTTTTTATTGCTAAGGACTAGGTCAGACATCTTAGGAGGAAAATTATGAAACAGCATGAAGCAGAACAAAAACGAATGAAAGCAGAAGCATTAAAAATTTTTCAGGAAAAATTAATTCCAAGAAGCAGGCAGAAATCATCGAAAAACCAATTTGCGGGCTTAGAGAATGCTGTAATTCAGTGGGGATGGCTGGATACTTATGAGATAGTGCCGCGCTGGGAACAGGATTTGATAGAGCAAGAACTTTGGGAAAATTTAAACAATCTGATCTATCAGAAAATGCGGGAGGAAAGTTTGCCTTCTGTCAATCATATGCTAGGTTACGATCATGCAGGAAGGTTTTGGCAGATACTTCAGGCGTATGCCTGTGGCGATTTAGTGTCTGTGCCACGGATGCTGCCCGAAGAGATCGGCGTGGCAAAAGGACATTATCCATGTTTCCGCGTGGCAATTAATTTAATAATATCTGAAATATATTGCGACAATGCAATAAAAACAGAAGCTCTTGCGGCGGCGGATAAGTTTCTTACAGGGAATTTCAGCCAGTGGGAAAAGGGCGTAATTACGTTTCTGGCAGGTATCAGCCGCAGAAAACTGGATATTCTCGGCGATGCTTTGGAGTCGGTATGCAGAGGCTGGAACCGCCAATTAACAATATCGTGGGATAAAGCGTTTTGCCGTCATGCGCATGGTCTTTATGGTTACGCATTAACCAGATTAAGCCAAGAGGAAGTGGATTGCATTAAGCTGCCGAACTTTCCGAATTTTTCACAGGGTTATGCACAGTTTCAGAAGACATTTATCCGAAATGCTATGAAAGAACAGCCCCAATTTACACTTTATTTGGAATTTCCTAAGGAGATGGAAATTGTAAATCAGATTTATTTTCTGCCAGTGGCAGTTAGTGCATTACATATGGAAAATTGCGCGCGCGTATTGGATTGGCAGCAGATGCTGCAGGAGATGGCAGCAGAGCTGCGCACCGTAATGGGGAAAAAATAGTAAACAGGAAGCCAAAGACCAAACGATTGCTAATTTTGTCGTATTTCACCGCGTTTATATTGAAAAAATAGTGAATTTCTGTATACTATAATTACAGCAATTGATATGGGCAAACACGAAAGTTTGCAATCACATTGACTTACGAGCATATTTTGTCTGAATGATATGGTAATATTTATCGTTTGTGAATAAACTTATGAATATGCTTATGAGTATCAGTATGATTAGCCCGTCAAAAGGGTATTTTTCAAAAGAATGGTACAATATATTGTAATTTGGACAGATATACAAATTCTATATATTGTGGTCATTTTTCTTAATTAACCCTTTTGATGCTTTAATCATCAGTATATAGACACTGAAAAATAAAATTTTTGCGCAAAATGGCAAAATTTTGGTTCTGGTATATCCGGATCAGGAAAAATAAGAAAGGAGTTTCGTAAATTATGGGACTGATAAAAGCAGGAATTGGAGCACTAGGAGGAACACTTGCCGACCAGTGGAGGGAATTTTTTTACTGTGACGCAATGGATAAGGAGGTATTGGTGGTAAAGGGACAGAAGCGTGTAAGCGGACGTTCTTCCAATACGAAAGGAAATGACAATATTATTTCCAATGGTTCTGGAATTGCGGTAGCAGATGGTCAATGTATGATGATTGTAGAACAGGGGAAAGTTGTCGAGGTCTGCGCCTAACCGGGCGAATTTACATATGATACCTCGACAGAGCCTAGTATTTTTTATGGTGGATTAGGTAAGGGAATTAAAGATACGTTTGCTGCAATCGGAAAACGGTTTACATATGGCGGCGATACGGGTAAGGATCAGCGTGTGTATTATTTTAATATCAAGGAGATTATGGATAATAAGTTTGGTACGCCCAATCCCGTTCCGTTTCGTGTGGTGGATTCCAAAATTGGGTTGGATGTGGATGTTTCTATCCGTTGTTCTGGTGTGTATTCCTATATGATTTCAGACCCGCTTGTGTTTTATTCTAAGGTCTGCGGAAATGTGGAACGGGAGTTTACAAGGGAGGAAATCGAAAGCCAGTTAAAGACAGAGTTTATCAGTGCATTGCAGCCTGCATTCGGCAAGCTGTCCGATTTGCAGATTCGTCCCAATCAGATTGTTTCGCATAATAAGGATTTGGAAGATGCGATGAATATTGCGCTTTCTACAAAATGGGGCAAGCTGCGCGGCTTAAAGGTGGTCAGCATTGCACTGGGGTCTGTTACGCTGCCGCCGGAAGATGCAGAGATGATTAAGCAGCTCCAAAAGGCGGCTGTTTTGCAGAATCCAAATATGGCAGCCGCTACATTGGTCAATGCGCAGGCAGATGCCATGAAATCGGCAGCTTCCAATGCGGCAGGTGCGATGACGGGGTTTATGGGCATGGGAATGGCAATGAACGCAGGTGGCACAAATGCACAGAATTTATTTGCGATGGGACAGCAGCAGGCACAGGCAGCACCTGTAGCACCACAGCAGGCGCCGGCTTCAAGTCCCGCTGACAGTTGGAAATGCTCCTGCGGTGCAGTTGGAACGGGTAAATTCTGTACGGAATGCGGTTCTCCTAGACCGGAGAATAACGGCTGGACTTGTTCCTGTGGCACTCTTAATAAAGGTAAATTTTGTCAAAACTGCGGTGCAAAAAAGCCAGAGGGAGCACCATTATATCGTTGTGATAAATGCGGCTGGGAGCCGGAAGATCCTGCGCATCCGCCGAAGTTCTGTCCGGAATGCGGTGACATATTTGATGAGAAAGACAGAAGATAAAAGGGGTTGCATGGTGTGACTCGCTATAGTTCGATAAGGTCGAATTGTAACCTTTATATTTGAGATTATTGAAGGAGGGAGTATAATTACTTTGGCTGGATTACAAGAGTATAAATGCCCATGCTGCGGCGGCGCGATTGCCTTTGACAGCACAGCACAAAAGATGAAATGCCCGTATTGTGATTCTGAGTTTGAAATGGAAGCACTGGCAAGCTATGATAATGAGTTGAAAAATCAACAAGAAGATCAAATGGATTGGGAACTTTCGGACAATGCTCAGTGGCAGGACGGGGAAGCCAATGGATTAAAAACATATGTTTGCGAATCGTGCGGCGGTGAAATGATAGCCGATGAAAATACCGCGGCGACATCGTGCCCGTTCTGCGGCAATCCGGTGGTTGTGATGGGGCAGTTTTCGGGTGCGCTAAAGCCGGATTACGTGATTCCTTTTAAGTTGGATAAAAAGGCAGCAAAGGAAGCGCTGCATCGACATTATGGTGGAAAGCGGTTTCTCCCCAAAGTATTTCAGGATCAGAACCATATTGATGAAGTTAAAGGCGTGTATGTACCATTTTGGCTTTTTAATGCAGATGCGGCAGTAAACGCGCGTTTTAAAACCACGCGGATACAGACTTGGAGTGATAGTGATTATTATTATACCAAAACGAGTTATTATGCGGTGACAAGAGGTGGCAGTATCGGTTTTGAGCGTGTTCCTGTCGATGGTTCTTCCAAGATGGCTGATGACCTTATGGAATCGATTGAACCGTTTGATTTTTCTGAAGCGGTGGATTTTCAGACAGCTTATCTTGCTGGATATCTTGCGGATAAGTATGATGTGGATGCTGCGCAAAGTATGGAGCGCGCAAACGAGCGCATTAAGAAAAGTGCAGAACAAAATTTTCGTCAAACCGTGCAGGGATATGCTTCTGTAATCCCAGAAGCAATGAGTGTCCAGCTGCAAAATGGAAAAGCAAAGTATGCATTGTATCCAGTATGGCTTTTAAATACAACATGGGAAGGAAAACAATACACTTTTGCTATGAATGGGCAGACTGGAAAAATGGTTGGTGATCTGCCGCTGGATAAAGGCACTTACAGGAAATGGCTGTTTGGCTTGTGGGCGGCCGCAAGTGCGGTTGTGTTTGGCATCAGCTATTTGCTGTGGATGTTATAGGGAGGTGTGAGATGAAGAAACGAATTGCAGCATTTTTCCTAATCATTTTCTTATGTTTTACAGTTTCTGCAGCGGCTTACGCACAAGAGGAATCAAATATTGATTCTGGAAATGGGTTAAGGCTTGCGGATATGGCAGACCTTTTGCAGGAATCCGAAGAAAAAGCACTTTT
>Ga0224741_10214_pt1 | contig 10956 bp, 10 predicted proteins | sample LIM_E_Water_Pos_FD_161629 | JGI IMG/M metagenome (GOLD analysis project Ga0224741, IMG submission 161629) | Enriched cells from gastrointestinal tract of the lab mouse from Pacific Northwest National Laboratory (PNNL), Richland, Washington... | ecosystem: Host-associated > Mammals > Digestive... | reverse complement strand
TGGTGTATCAGGCATCCCATGCGGTGAAGATTCCCGTGATCGGCATGGGCGGCATCGCCACCGCGGAGGATGCCATCGAGTTCATCCTGGCGGGGGCTACGGCGGTCAGCATAGGCGCCATGAATTTTGTGGATCCCTACACCACGGTAAAGGTGATCCAGGGAATTGAGGACTATATGAGTCTCTATCATGTGGAGAATATCGCGGACCTGATCGGGGCCGTGGAGTGAGAAAAGCAGGAATAAAACAGAACCTGCCTTCATAAATATACTAATAAGTATAGGCGCCCGCAGGCCCCCGGAGGGAACCTGCGGGGCGGTAAACAGGAGGTAGGTTTTTTGTGGAACTGATTAAGAAAAATATACATATGGACCGCATCAGGACCCAGGCAGTATCCCAGGTCACGCTGGAGGAGGATATGAATATCCCGGATCAGAAGCCGGACGTGAGCAGCCTGTGTTTTGACAGGGCTTCGGTGATGATCGACGAGGTTAAGCCCTATACGGACTATGTACAGGTCCGGGGAAGGCTGTGCTTCGCCGTGCTGTACCATACCCAGGAAGAAGGCTGCGGCCTGGTGACATTGGAGGGCAAGATCCCCTTTGAAGAAAAGATCAATATGCAGGGAGTCCAGGGGAGCGATCTGGTGCATGTGCAGAACACGCTGGAAGATCTGAGGGTGGGCATTATCAATTCCCGCAAACTCAGCATCCAGGCCGTGGCCACGCTGACCGCCCTGGTACAGGAACTCTACGATGAGGAAGCACCCATCGGCCTCTATGGAGAGGACAGTGCGGAATACCGCCGCACCCCGGTGGAGGTGGCCCAGATCGCCATCTGCAAGAATGATATTTTCCGGGTAAAAGAGGAGATCGCCCTGCCTGCAAGCTACCCCAATATGTTCCAGATCCTGTGGAGCAGCCTGACTCTGGATGATGTGGAGTGCAAGCCTCTGGAAGGAAAACTCTCGCTGCAGGGGGATCTGCACCTGTTTCTGCTGTACGAGGGAGAGGGGGAGGAACATCCCGTGCGTTCCTTTGAGACCACACTGCCCTTCAGCGGCGCCATGGAATGCCATGGCAGCAGGGACGGCATGATCCCGGACATACACTTTATGATGGGGCAGCAGGAATTGGATATCCGTCCGGATCTGGACGGGGAGGAGAGAATCATCGGCCTGGAGACGGTGCTGGAGATTGACATACGGATCTACGAGGAAGAGCAGACGGAGATACTTACGGATATATACGGTGTCACCCGGGAACTGACCACCATCAGCAGATCTGCTTCCCTCCGGCGGCTTCTGTCCAGGGTAAACGGTAAAATGAAAGTGAACGACCATGTCCGCATACAGAACAAGGACGCCGGTATTCTCCAGCTGCTGCACAGCCAGGGGACGGTGCAGCCGGACCGGCAGGAGGTGACGGAGGAAGGGCTGGAACTGTGGGGAAGCCTGCAGGTGAAAGTGCTGTATATCACCGGGGCGGACGACATGCCCTATGCCAGCGCCGCGGCCCAGATCCCCTATCATTACACGCTGGAGATTCCGGGCCTTGAGAAAGAAGATATCTGTGATGTGAAATGCAGTGTGGAACAACTGCAGGTAACCATGCTGGACGGAGAGGAGATGGACGTCAAGGCCGTGCTGGTATTCGGCACCATCGCTTTTAGGAATATTCCGCTGGAACTCATCGGCGATGTGATAGCGGCCCCTCTGGACACCCACAAGCTGGGGACCCTGCCCGGCATGACCGTCTATATTGTCAAGCCCGGGGATAATCTGTGGAACATCGGCAAGCGCTATTATCTGCCGGTGGAGCGGCTGCGGGAGCTCAACGAACTTACCAGTGACGAATTGACGCCGGGCCAGAAACTGCTGGTGGTAAAGGGCGGCATGGTATGATCATTCGATAGGATGCATGACTGTAAGCCCAATTGCGGATACACAGCATTGAGAAAGCGTAGATGAAAACGGAATACAACACAGACGCGGCGTTTCTCTATCCCATGACAGGGAATAGGAACGCCGCTTTTTATGTCCTTATGTTATCAGTCTTTAATTCGCCAGTACTCCATACCATTTCTACCTAAAAGTCGTTCACCAACCATGTCACGACGGATGGTACAGAAATCATCATGGAAATCAGCAATAATAAGATTTACCTCGCGCTCGGAATATATTCGGTCAAAGTCAAATGCTTTGGCAATAACTTCTAAGATAATGCGTTCCTTTTTGCGTTGGGTGGGAATGGATTTTAATTTCCCATATTCAAAAAAGGCATCTATTACCCTCTGCCGATAATCTGCATCCCGCTTTGCCTGTTTTTGGGCCTCATCAGATTCCTGCTGCAGTATTTCCAATATGCTGGTTTGGAATATCTCTTTGTTCAGGGAATACATCATATAATACTGATTTTTATAGGCGGTTACGGCGCCGGCATCTGACAGCTTTTTCAGATGGAAGGAAATAGTAGATGGGGTAAGGCCCAATCGCTCTGCCAATCTCTCAACATACATATCCTCAACTGCAAGGGATTTTAATATTTGCAGCCGTGACTTATCCGCCAAACATTTAAACAGGTTGATTGCATCTGCTTCCGTCATGTAGTTTGTTTCCTCCTATATTTGCATAAACATATCCTTAATTTCCCGGATGGTGTCGAGTTTAATGCTTTCAATATGCATTTTTGCAGTATCCCCATGCTGTTTGGCCTTTTCATAGGAAGTGGTCCAACTCAGGGGAATTTGCTCCGCTTTTTGTAAGAAAAATTGCTTCCTGGCTAAATCGTCCTTTCCGCAGACCTCTTCTGAAACGGAGAGAATCGTTTTGAAAATCTCATACACATTTGCCCGGACCTTTTCAAAATTTCCTTCGTCCACGCGGTCATCTGTAATAAGCAGTTCACTGCGTTGTTTACAGGCTAATATCTGTTTATCAAGATATGACTCAAATTTTTGATGTTGCTCATTCATATTGTTGTCCTCCATTTATAAGAGTATCGTACCATGGCTTACAAAGTCAATGTGATTCGAAGCTGTACCATGAAGTTGTTTGCAGTATCCTTGTCAACATCCTCTCCCCAGAAATGAACAAGGACCATTTCTCCGGGAGATATGCCCTGGGCTCTGACAATTTTAAAGATGTTTTTCCTGTTCAAATCTGATTATAGCACAGTGGTAATAAAAATGCAAATATAATTTTATAGATATAAAATCAAATATACAAAATTAATTTTATGATCATTTTAAGGGACAACAAAAAAGACGGGAACCCGTGAAGGGCTTCCGTCTTTTCGGCTGTGTTATTTGCCTGCGTCCTCGGCCATCTTGTCAAAGCCTGACAGAACGGCGTCATAGGTCTGCTTGCAGATATCGGGAAGTTTGCCTCCCCAGGTTTCTTCCGCTTTCTTGTAGCCTTTCTCGAAAGCGGCCCGCATTTCCTCGATCTTGTCGGGATTGCCGCCGGTCAGAGCAGTGGCGAAGCTGAGGATCCGCTCGGAGGTCTGCTTCACGCCCCAATAGCCGTCCTCGGCAATGTCCTTCTGGGCCTGCAGCCTGGTGGCGGGATCAACCTTGTAGTTGCCGCTGCGCAGGAACTGCCAGATATCATTGGCTTGGCCGTATGCGGTGGACTGCTGAGTCATCATCTTCTCCACCAGGCTCTTGAGCTGGGAGGTGCGCGCCTCGGCATCCGCCTTCAGCTTGTTCACCAGATTGGTGTCGGGAGTGTAGGTTTTCTTGGTGGAAGCAGTGTTTCCCGTAGAGTGCTCATATACCACGCCGGTGTCTTTGGCGGTATTGGTACTCTGTGTGGTCTCAGCGGCCGCGGACTCCCTGGCAGCAGGAGTGTAGCTGCTGTAGGCGGCCTGTGTTGATGTAACTCCGTTTACATTCATATTGACCTTCTTTCCGGCGCAAATGCGCCTGTTTTGTTCGCATCATCCGTGATGCGGTATCGATACAGATACTTGTATGGTATATTTCGGCAAAAAACATAAAATATTTATAGACGTAAATTATCTTTTTGAAAAATTTCCTTATTTCGGATGCGGGGAGTTTTCTGTTTCCGAATTGGGAGGGATAATAAGCTCTTCTATTTCATCATACCAAAAAAACAATCCCAGAAATCTTGTAACGGTTACCTGAACAAATTACAATATAAAAATATAAATATAAGAGACGCTGCATGGATGCATCGTGCGGGATTGAACAGAGGGTGTCGGCGAAAACACAATCTGTTTTTTTTTACCATTGTCACAACACCGTTTTTCATACCGCAGTCTGTGCTGTTTGTCCCGGATCGTGGACGGCGGCAGGGCTGCAGGCTATGTTTGGGTGGAATACACAGAGGATACGGAGAGAAAGCGAGATGGATGAAAAGAGTGAACTTGTGAGGAGGACCATGCGGATCATAAAAGGGATTTTCCAAAAAGGTATGGGTGCGGTTCCGTACTGCAAGGGCAATATGGAATGGCGGTTTAATCATATGTCCGGCTATGGCCTGTACTGTTCCACGGTAAGGAAAGCCCTGCAGGGATGCGCGTCCGGGGGAGGACAGATCAGGCATCATGAGTATCATGTGCAGACTGTGGGGGACCAGGTATATCTGGTCAGCGGCCTTTTCTGCATCGTTTTCGGACAGGGGGAGGAAAACTCTCCGGGAGTTCCCTATGAGATACTGGTCTGCATGGTAGAAGGCCAGGCGCAGTGCGTTCATGTCCACGGCGGGAGAAGGGCCAGGCTTCTGTGCAGAGTGCGGGGGCTTTGCCAAGAGGATTACTTTTTTGAAGAGGGGGAGGTCCTCTATATCGAATCTGCCCACAATAATGTGATCTGGCACTGCAGAGGATACCGGGTGGAGGGAAGAGATTCTCTTAAACGCCTGGAGCAGTGTCTGCCGGGGGATTTCCTGCGGATTCACAGGGGCTATATTGTGAACTTGGGGCAGATCCGCAGGATTCGGGGCAGCGATATCTATATGTCCAATGGCGACATCCTGTCCCTTCCCCTGCGAAACTGCGCCAAAATGCGGAAAACCCTGCTGGCCCGGATAGAAAAAGGTTTTTTGTCCCGGCAGGAAGCCCATTCCTCTCAAACGCTGGAGGGGATAGACATAGATGAAGTATGCTTCACCTGTAACGGCCGGTTACAAAAATAACAGAAAGAATGGAGGAAATGTTATGGCAATGGAGTATGAAGTAAATGAGGAGAAGCAGCTGGTGGTGAAGGCAGGCGTCAGAAGCGAATGCTATGACTTGACCAAACCCATGAGTGAGAGCGCGCTCATGGTCAAGACGGAGAAGCAGGATATTCTGCATCAGATGGATTTGCCCACGGTGATATCCAATCTGAACAATACGGTGGATCTGCTGAATATTTCTTACCATGCGGTGTATGGCTTCCCGGAGCAGTCCCAGGTGTTCGGTTTGCAGAAGGGCGTTATGGACCTGAATGATAAGGGTATTGTGGTGGTGACGGATTTCAAGGATCAGGCATCCGGGGTAGTGGCGGAGCTGGTGGGGGTTTATCGGTGGCTGATCAAAGGCATGGAGAGTGTGGCCATCAGTAAACTGGAGCAGTTTGCCAACCGGGCGGCAGGGATGAGCGAACAGGCTATGGAAATGGCCGAGGGATACCAGAGTGCAGCGGACCGGACCGCATCGGTGCTGCAGAAGGTGATGGACCAGAATGCTTCCCAGATAGAAAAGAATGCCGATCTCCAGAAGATGATGAAGGAGTTGGAAGCGTCTCAGAACAGTGTGGAGGCCATTCAACAATCTCTGGAGAGCAGGCTCAGCGGATTGCAGCAGGAGTATCAGCGTTTGGTTAAGCAGGACGAGGAGGAGAGGGATCACAAGAGGACCATGGACATCATAGGCGCGGTCTTTGGTCTTCTGGGGGCTGCGGCCTCGGTGGCTTCCACGGCGATCAGCACTGCGTCGTCCGATCTCCCGGCGGCTGGCGGCAGAAACAATCAGGACTATGACGATGCGGAGAGGGAGAAAAGAGAACTGGAGGAGAAACTGGAGGATAAGAAAGACCAGGTTGCGGCCCTGGAGGAGAAGCTGAAGGAGCAGACTGCCCGGAAAGATCAGGCGGAAGGCGAGGAGAAAGAGAGACTGGAAAAAGAAATATCCAGGATCAGGGCGGATATAACCGACGCCCGGAATGAGCGGAACGACCTGGAGATCAAGAGAAAGGCGGCGGGAGAAAAACTGGATAAGCTGGGGGAACTACTGCGTTCACAGGGCACAAAAATACAGAAGGACGCTGCGGCTGGCACGGATGCCAGCCAGATCCGGGCAGAGCAGATGAGCGCCATCTATACGGAGATCATGAATCTGGAAAAGCAAAAGACGGAGCAGGTGGGCCTGCTGGCAAAGTATGCCAAACAGATGGAGGCCACGGTCATTGACCAGCATTCCACTGAGGCCGCCATTCAATCCCTGATCCTGGCTGTCTCCTGCCTGAAAAAGTCGGTGGTGGCCATGAAGGATATTGCCCTGTTCTGGTCCTCTCTGGAAAGAAGCTGCAGCGCTTTGGCGGACAATACCCTGAAGGAGGACATCAAGGCCCTGCAGGCGGCGGACAAAGCGGACCGTATTGAGGCTTACCAGAGTCCGGAGATCATGTATCCCATTGCTTCTTACATGGCTAAATGGGTGGCTATTTTGTCCGTAAGCCGGGATTATCTCACAGCGGCGGAAAAGACCCGTGCGCATTTAAATGACACGGTGGGCAATTCCGATCCCGTAACCATGTCCCGGGAGGCTCATTGGGAACTGGCCTCCCGGCTGGCAGGCGAAGTGGCTGACAGTCTCACACAGCAGGTGGCAGGAAATAAATCTTAAAAGGGGGATTATTATGGATAAAACAGATTTTTTAAAATGTCTCAGCACCATGCGGACCATCTTTGAGGTTGTCTCAACTGCAGCATCCTCCCTGATGGAAATGAACGCAATGAATGTCTCGCCCACCCAGGAGGAGAGCGCACAGCTTCAGGAGGCGTTTGGTGATATCCGGGACCAGCTTTATCAGCTAAAGGCGGAATCTCAGGAGAAAATACAGGAGTATAATGCCAGAAAGGAAGAAACTGCCATTGCCGCGGAAGGGGCCATAGGGGAGTATACCCGGATGCAGCAGAATCTGATCCAACTGGAGAAGGCCAATGGAGAAGCCAAAGTCGCGCTGGCCCAGAAGTACGCTGAAAAAGATGAGATTCAGAGAGCCTGCCGGAAATCGGAAGCGGATCTGGAGGACATCCGGCAGCGCAGGGATGAAGAAGTGAGGAAGTCCAAGAAGAAGGCAGATGATTTGAAAAAGTGGTTCTGGGTGCCAGGGTATGGGATCTACTTGGCCGTGGACGCGCTGGTCAATGAACTGGACAACGAGATCGGGGCTCTCTCCCGGCGCCTTGAGAAGGAACGGCAGCGTCAGAGTGAACTTTCCGAACAGTATGGACAGATTTGCCGGGAGGTGGAGGAGCGGAATCAGAAGATCGAGATGACCAGGGCCAGGATGACGGACCAGAACAGGCAGATAGAGCAGCAGAACGCCACCATTGACATGTATAAGAAGCAGCTGCTTTACTGGGAGGATTTTCATATGCAGATATCCAAGCTGGAAGCTCGGTTTAAGGCGGGCGGGAACAGTCCGGAAATGATGTATGAGGTGATCGAACTGATGGAGGCATTTGAGGATGCGGCGGAAAAATAACAGCTTTCGGGAAGGATGGACCGCCGTCATTATGAATCTGGCCGCCGCTTTGGGTACCGGCTGCATCATACTTGGGCTCAGTCTGTTACCCGTCGGGGAGGCAGCAGGCGGCCAGCCTGTGCCCCGGACGGCGGAACTGGTGGTCAATCAGGGTCTGGGAATAGGCCTGGACGGGGCGGACGGAACATTTTATCCCATGGATATGCTGGTGGCGGATCGGAATACCGGATTTTTCGTACAGATTCAGCCGGAGGCATGGCAGGAGGTGGGCGAACAGCCCACCCTTCTGATTTCGGATCCCAGAGAGACCTGGCGGTTTGCGGAATGCGAATACTGGGAGGAATATGCATTGCTGTGTTTCGATACCTCAGAGCAGATGTCCTGGGAGGCGGGACAATACAGCGTCCGGGTGAATCTCTCCCGGGAACTCACTCTGGACAGGCAGCTGGTTTTCAAGGAAATGCGGGAGATCAAGATTCTGGTGGTCCCCATCACAGGCTATAACAGCGGAGAGATAAGGCAGACAGGTCCCCTGTGGGAGGATTTGTGGGAATATACGGAAAAGGTGTATCCGGTGGGCGCCGGCGACTTGCAATGGATCATCTATGACGGAAGTGAAGGGAATTTTGATGACAAGAGATATGATCTGGACACTTCCCTGGGCAGACTGCGGGTTTGGCAGCAGCTCAGGCGGCTGCATGACCAGGGGGGCGCGGACATGGTGATCGGTATCGTGCCGGGAAATATGAGGCAAAGCTCCACTGCAAAGGAGGCTGCGGTCACGGGTTTTACCTTCGGGGAGAATGTGAGCGTTATCTCTCTGGAGGATACCTGTCCCCAGGTGACAATCGCCCATGAAATCGGGCATTGTCTTTCGTTGGGGGACGAATACGAGAATGGGACTTTTTCAGTGTCCATGAACATGCCCCCCTATGGAATGAAGGGAAAAGACAGATATGGGCTGTCGGAGACTGCAGAGGGTACAAGCCCCTATATTTTAGGGGGTACAGCCGATGAATGGCAGGGTTCCGGCACGGTGGTATATGGGAGTCAGTATCCCTATGATGTGTTTTCCGGGGAGGTGCTTTTCCGGGATATGACCAGTTTTATGGGGCTGTCCGGCTATCAGGAGCCGGAATACTGGGTTACAACCCAAATCTGGGAAGCACTGTACCGGGAATTGTGTGAGGAATAGCATAAGCCTGTGCAAATACAGGGAAAACACCGAGATTTTAAGCGGAGAAAGGCGTTATGTCATGAGAGAACAATTAAGAAAAGCGTTGGATCAGGTATCTCTGGTTCCTGCCCGGGACTGTTCCCAGGACCAGGTCACCATCTTGCTGGGGGCCATCGGTCTGGATCTGTATGCCACATACAGCAAGCTGATACAAATGGAGATAGAATTCCGCCATGCCCCGGAATATCTTGAAAAAGACCTGCAAAAAGATGTGGAAGAAACCATGGAGATCAACGGGGAGATTTTCACAGCTATGGAAGGCAAGTGCAGGAAACGCAGGGAAGAACTGTTGAAATTCAAAAAAGGGGATGAGGGATTTTGTGAGCCCATTGGTGATCTGCTGGAACAGTTTGCGGAGGAGTTGAAGGAACTGGCAGGATACCGGCTGGGCAGCGATGCGCTGAAAGATGTCAACGAATATCTGGAACGACTGCGGGGAATATTGGAGGCCCTGCGGGAATACCTGGGGCTTTGCATCGGAAGTTCCATGGTTTGGGAACGGGAGGGTACGGGCTTCTCAGAGGTATGAGGGAAAGAAGCGGGACGCGGGAGCTGGCGCGGAGTACGGACAGGCTGAAGGGAAAAAGGGCCGCATAAGGCCCGGTGGACATTGACAAAAACATATATTTTGTATATAATTTAGTACAATCCATGTATACAAAGTGCAACCCAAGTACAAAACTATAAGGCAGCCCCCGCTTTGGCGGGCGGGAGGCTGGAAATGGCAGAATCGTTGTGGGGGCGGATAAGGGAGCGGCTATGATGATGAAACGACAGGCAGATAAATTGACCCGTAAAGCATATGCCAAAATCAACCTGGGGCTGGACGTGGTGGGTCGTCTGGAGAATGGCTACCATCAGGTGCGGATGATCATGCAGACGGTGGGCATCTATGACAGACTGACCTTTGCGGCCGGAGAGAGTGGGATCCGAATCGTCACGGACAGCGGGGAACTGCCCACAGGACCGGACAATCTGATCTACAGGGCGGCGGTACTGTTGCTGGAAACCTGCGGCGTGGAGGCGGGGGTGGATATCCGCCTGGAGAAGCATATTCCCATAGCCGCGGGGATGGCGGGAGGAAGCAGCGACGCGGCGGCCACTCTGCAGGGATTGAATGACTTGTTTGCTCTGGGTCTTACCCAGGAGCGGCTGCGGCAGCTGGGGGTACGCATTGGGGCGGACGTGCCCTACTGCATCATGGGGGGCACGGCTCTTGCGGAGGGCATCGGCGAAGTGCTCACACCGCTGCCTCCGGCTCCCCGGTGCACGGTCCTGGTGGCCAAGCCGGACCTCCAGGTGTCCACCAAATATGTCTATGAGCATCTGGACGCAGGAGAGTCCTGGCAGCATCCGGATATTGACGGCATGCGGTCAGCCATCGAAAGCGGCAGTCTTCCAGGGGTGGTCAGCCGTCTGGGCAATGTGCTGGAGACAGTGACAGCCGGGGCTTATTCGGTGATCGGCCAAATCAAGCGGGAGATGCTGACCCGGGGCGCCATGGGCAGTCTGATGAGTGGCAGCGGTCCCACTGTGTTTGGCATCTACGGGAGCAGAGAACAGGCCCAGGATGCCCGGAGCCGCCTGGAGGAAACGGGCTTGGCCAGGGAACTCTTTGTGACGGAATTTGTGTGAGGGGAGGTACTATGCAGGACGATTTTAGCATGCAGATGAACGAATTTTTGCCCCTGCGGGATGTGGTGTTCAACACCCTCCGACAGGCGATCCTGACCGGGGAACTGAAGCCCGGCGAACGGTTGATGGAGATCCATCTGGCCAACAAGCTGGGCGTAAGCCGGACTCCCATCCGGGAGGCCATCCGCAAGCTGGAGTTGGAGGGCCTGGTGACCATGATTCCCAGGCGGGGGGCGGAGGTGGCCCAGATCACGGAGAAGAGCATGAACGACGTGCTGGAGGTCCGCCGGGCATTGGACGCTCTGTGCGTGGAACTGGCCTGCGAGAGGATCACGCAGGAGGATATGGGGCGGCTGAAGCAGGCCTGT
>Ga0224741_10213_pt1 | contig 11010 bp, 12 predicted proteins | sample LIM_E_Water_Pos_FD_161629 | JGI IMG/M metagenome (GOLD analysis project Ga0224741, IMG submission 161629) | Enriched cells from gastrointestinal tract of the lab mouse from Pacific Northwest National Laboratory (PNNL), Richland, Washington... | ecosystem: Host-associated > Mammals > Digestive... | reverse complement strand
AATAGAACTTATTCTCATATTATTCCTCCTCAAATCTTACAGCCACACTATTTGCATGAGCATCTAATCCTTCTAATTTGGCAAATTTTACAACATCATCTTTAAATGTAGACAAAACTTGTTTTGGATAATAACTATATGAAGAATATTTTACAAAATCATAAACACCTAAAGCACTATAAAATTTTGCTGTTCCTCCTGTTGGTAAAACATGGTTTGTTCCTGACATATAATCACCTAATGGTTCTGGTGTATATTCACCTAAAAATATAGAACCTGCATTTTTAATAAGTGGTAAAGTATTAATTGGATTATCAACAAGAACTTCTAAATGTTCAGGTGCTAAATAATTAGATACATCAAAAGCTTCCTGAATATTATCAACAAAAATAACTCCTCCATAATTATTTAAAGAGTCTTTAATAATATCTGTTCTTGATAAGTAAGCCATTTGTCTTTCTAATTCTTGATTCACTTTACCAGCCAATTCTTGAGAAGTTGTTACTAAAATAGCACTTGCTAAGCGATCATGTTCAGCTTGACTCATTAAATCAGCAGCAACATATTTTGCATTTGCATTTTCATCAGCAACAATTAAAATTTCACTTGGTCCTGCAATCATATCAATATCAACCATACCATAACAACACTTTTTAGCAGTTGCAACATAAATATTTCCAGGTCCTACAATTTTATCAACTTTAGGAATTGTATTTGTTCCCATAGCAACTGCAGCCACACCTTGTGCCCCACCAACTTTATAAATTTTCTCAATTCCACAAACATAAGCAGCAGCTAAAATAGTTGGATTCACTTTACCATCTTCTTTAACAGGTGTGATGATTACAAGATTTTTTACTCCTGCCAATTTCGCAGGAATAGCATTCATCATAACTGTTGAAGGATAAGTTGCTGTTCCTCCTGGAACATATAAAGCAACATTTTCTAACCCTCTTACAAGTTGTCCCATCATAACCCCATTTTCCTTATATAATGACCATGATTTATCAACCTGATTTTGATGAAAATCTATTAATTGTTGCTTTGTTCTCTCTAAAATTCTCATAAAATCTTTTCCAACACTAGATACGCCATCTAATATCTCCTGTTTAGTTGTTATGAATTGAATAGGATCATCAATCATAAATCCATCAAACTTTTGAGCATATTTCATTAAAGCTTTATCCCCATTTTTTTTCACATCATCAATAATATCCATAACAATATCATTCACTTGCTTAGATATATCCTCTTTTCTTGTTGAAAACTTTGTTGCTATTTCTTCATAATTACCTTTAAAATCTAATGTTTTTAACATCTTATTTTTCCTCCTTTAATGCATCAATTAATTGAAAAATTTCTTCTTTTTTAAATTTTAAACTCACTTTATTGACAATCATTCTTGTTGAAATATCACATATCTTTTCAACAACTTCTAATCCATTAGCTTTAAGTGTTGAACCTGTTTCTACAATATCAACAATTGCATCACTTAAACCAACAACTGGTCCTAACTCTACTGACCCTTCAAGTTTAATAATTTCAACATCTTCTTGTTTTGAACTAAAATAATCTTTTGCAACTTTTGTATATTTAGAAGCAATTCTTTTTCTTCTCTTATACTCCTTTGTTTTATATTCTGGATATGCTGCTACTGCAAAATAACATTTTCCAATATCTAAATCCAACATATCATAGTAATCATGAAAATCACTATCAATTAATGTATCTTTTCCTACAAAACCAACATCTACAATTCCATGTTCTAAGAAAGTTAAAACATCATTAGCTTTTGCAAATATCATAGATAAACCATCTTTTGTTTCAATTAATAACTCTCTATCTTTATGAAAAATAGGATCCATATCAAAACCATTTTTAGCAAGAAGTTGACAAACTTGCTTTTCAATACGTCCTTTTGTTATAGCAATCTTAAGCATTGGCTTCTTCCTCCTTTTCTAAAGCTGTTAAAATATGGCTTAAATTATAACTAAAACCTATGGCTGGAACAGTTTTATGAAAATGATTCATCAATTTATCATATCTTCCACCATTAATAATTGTTTCAGCACTATATGGCGAATATCCTTTAATCATAATACCTGTATAATATTTCATACTTGGTGTCATTGCTAAATCAAAGCTAAAAACATCTTTCATATTTAACTTCTCATACATTTCTTTTAATTCTATTAAAGATTCTTTTAATTGTTGATCTTGAATGATATTAATCATTTCATTAATAATCGAAATATCTCCAAAGCATTGTGGTAATTGAATCAATAACTCTTTTAATGGACTTTGAATATTCTTTTGTTGAATTAAATTTTCAATAGATGATATATCCCTTTTTTTCAATATTTTTATAAATGATTTATCATCAACGAGTTCACATAATCGTTTATAAAATTTTGCAGAACTAATCTCAATTTTAATATCTTTAAGTTTAAGATATTGAATTGTTTGTTGAATAATTGTTAAACATTCAATATCTCCATCAAATCCATCTTTTCCAAGTAACTCAACACCCGCTTGAAAAAATTCACTACTTCTGCCTTTATGTCTTTTTTCCTTACGATAAACTTTTCCAAAATAACAATATCGCTTTTCTCCATCTTCATTTTGACTGCTATATAAACGTGCTAATGGAACTGTAAAGTCAGTCCTTAAAGCCACTCTTTTTCCTTCATGATTAATAAATTGAAACATTTTTTCTTCTTCAATTCCTATATCCATATCATAATATAAATCAGCATATTCAAAAGAAGGCATCAAGACTTCTAAATAATGATTTTTTGTAAAAATATCTCTTAAATCATTTTCAATTTCTCTTAAAACAGAAACATTATTCATAATTGCATCAATGCTTTCTTCTGGTATTAAATATTTCACTTCTTCCATTTTTGTATCCTCCTATTAAAAAAGACGAGTCCTAATGACTCGCCTTACTTCTCTTTGTCATTAGATACACCCAGATTTTATATACGCAAAATGGGCTGTATCTATTCCTTAGATATAACCCTTAAGTGTTCCAATGATGGTGATGGAATTGTGTGTTTAAAATTGTTTTTTTCATAAAACTCACCTCATTTTTTACCATTTTAACATATATGAACATATAAAAAAAGAACTTTTTTAAAAAAGTTCAATTTTATTACTTATCTTTCTTATTCATATGATAATAAGTCTCTAAAAATTTTTCACTATTAAAAACATAAATATTGGTTTTCTTTTTATGTTCTACAATAATACAATGTTTTGATCTTTTTTCAATATTTTTAATATCTTTATAATCAACAATAATAGGTAACATAGCTGCTAATTTCCATTCATATAAAATCATTGAATCATCAAAAAGAACAATATTAAATCTTCCAAGTACAAGAGTTAAAGCTATAAAAGAAAAAATTAACATTGCAATAAAACGTGGCATACTTTTATTGATAAAATAGTAAATGGCCATTCCAACAAATACACATAACATCATTATACAAAGTAAAAACATTCTATATTCCTTAAATTTCTTTTTCATTTCTATCACCAACAACAGTTTAACATATTTCATTCTTTTTGACAAAATGATAATTATTTTAAAAATTTTTATAAATTTGATAATAATAATTTATTAAAGTGTTTATTTTTATTTATCAACGTGTTATAATAGCGCCAGGAGGATAAAAGTATGAATTATATTGAAAGAGTATTAGAAAATGTAAAAGCAAAAAATACTGATCAACCTGAATTCATTCAAGCTGTTGAAGAAGTATTAGAAAGTTTAGAAGCTGTCATTGCAGCTCATCCTGAATATGAAGATATGGCTATTCTTGAAAGATTAGTAGAACCTGAAAGAACATTAATGTTCAAAGTACCATGGCAAGATGATCAAGGAAAAGTTCATGTTAATAGAGGGTATCGTGTACAATTTTCAAGTGCAATAGGTCCATATAAAGGTGGTTTAAGATTACATCCTACTGTTAATTTAGGTATTATTAAATTCTTAGGTTTTGAACAAATCTTTAAAAATTCATTAACAACTTTACCAATTGGTGGTGGTAAAGGTGGTTCTGATTTTGACCCACAAGGAAAATCAGATGCTGAAATTATGAGATTCTGTCAATCATTTATGACTGAATTATATCGTCATATTGGACCAGATGTTGATGTTCCTGCTGGAGATATTGGAGTTGGAGCTAGAGAAATTGGTTTCTTATATGGTCAATATAAGCGAATTAGAGGAGCATTTGAAAATGGTGTATTAACAGGTAAACCTTTACCATATGGCGGTTCTTTAATTAGACCTGAAGCAACTGGTTTTGGAGCTGTTTATTACGGAAAAGAAGTGTTAAAACATTTTAATGATACTTATGAAGGAAAAACAATTGCTGTTTCAGGTTATGGAAATGTTGCTTGGGGTGTATGTATTAAAGCAAAAGAATATGGAGCAAAAGTTGTTTCTATCTCTGGTAGAGATGGTTATGTATATGACCCTGAAGGTATTACTACTGATGAAAAGATTGATTTCTTATTACAAATCAGAGGTTCTAATAATGTAAAATTAAAAGATTATGCCGAAAAGTTTGGTTGTGAATTCCATCCAGGTGAAAAACCTTGGGGATTAAAAGTTGATATGGCTTTCCCATGTGCAACTCAAAATGAAATTGGTTTAGAAGAAGCAAAACAATTAGTTGCTAATGGTGTTAAATATATTATTGAAGGAGCAAATATGCCAACAACTCCTGAAGCGGTTGCTTATTTCTTAGAAAATGGTGGAACTTTAGGACCTGCTAAAGCAGCTAATGCTGGTGGTGTTGCTGTTTCTGCATTAGAAATGGCACAAAACTCTATGAGATATAATTGGTCTGCAGAAGAAGTTGATCAAAAATTACATGATATTATGATTAACATTCATGATTCTTCTGTTGCAGCTGCCAAAAAATATGGATTAGGATATGACTTAATCAAAGGTGCTAATATTGCTGGATTTGAAAAAGTTGTTGCCGCAATGATTTCACAAGGAATTTATTAAAAGATAATATGACCTCGTTTCTTAAATAAAAGAATCGAGGTTTTTATATACCTAAATGAAAAAGGATTATCTTCTACTAATGTTAGAGGACAACCTTTCAACAATGAACAATTAATAAACTTTTTAAATATATTTCATTATTCTTCATATTGTTTATAGTACATTCTTGAAAAAACAAAAACTGTTAAAATTGAAAGTATTGAAACAACAACCATAATAATTAATGGAATTTGATATCCTTGTGTTGCCACTTGTACAAGTCCTGCAATAGAAGGAAAGCATGATGTAAAGACAGCATCAGTTGAAAGAACTGAATAGTTTAATGAAAATGTTCGATGCCCAAACAATTCTCTAATAACAGAAGGACAAGTAATAGCATTTCCACCATAAGAAAACAACAATAAGCATGCACTTATTACAAATAAACTTGCCATATGATACGAAAATGAAGTATACAATCCTATACTTGCTAGAGTAAAACACCCTGCAATCAGTGATAAACAACGACTTACACCCATTTTATCAAAAATCATTCCCCAAATAAAACGTGAAACTCCATTTGATATTGATGTCATACTCATAACGAGAGCAGCCATTCCAGCATTCATTGCTAAACCTTCTGTTAACATTGGTGAACAATGATTAATTATAATCAAACCTATTCCCCCAAACAAAACAGTAATAAGATAATAAGTCCAAAAAATAGGTTTTCTAATCATTTTAGAAGTAATCACATTATATGATTTTTTTCCTGCATGACGTTCAACTTGTGGAAGCAATCCTGATTCCTCTATACTTGGTTGTCTAAGTAAAAAACTACCTAAAAAAATCCCCACTCCACAAAGAATTGCTAATGTCCTAAAAGTATTAACAATTCCAATCGATTCTATTAGTGTATTCAATAAAGGTCCAAAAATAGCTGTACTCAAAGCATATCCCATCAATAAAATACCAGTAGCAGTTGCTTCTTTTTCTGGCAACCACAATGGACATGCTGAAATCACACAATTATATCCTAAACCAATTCCAACCCCTACTAATACTCCATAAGATATATAAAGTTGCCATACTGAATTCATTAAACTAGCACAAAAAAAACCAAGTGCCATCATTAATGCAGATAATTTTAATAAAATTGAAAAAGAAAAACGTTTACTCAAAACACCAGTTAAAATACTTCCCACTGAAAAACAAAAAACATTAATAGTAAAAGCAAGTGATGTTTGATCTCTTGTCCAATGAAAAGCATTCTCTACTGGAACAACAAAAATACTCCATGCCAATCCACACCCCATAAATAACAAAACAATAAATCCATTTAAAATATAAATCCAACGCCTTTTATGTAAATCCATACCTTTCCCTCCACATAGTTTCATTTTATAACATTATTTCTATGTTTTCGACAAAATAAATACTATCCATCATTGATTGTATTACGAATACTTCTTATTATCAATAAAAAAAGAATAGATTTTTTCTATTCTTCTTCTGGTAATTCCTTTAATTCATCTTCACCTGTTAAATATTTCAAAATAGCAATAGCTGCTTCTTTAGGTCCATTATGTTCATTTCCTTTAATACCCAATCTTGTACGTAATTGACCAATTTTAACACCTTGTTTAAACATTCTCTTGAAATAATCTTGTAAAATAGGTTCTGTTTGTTCTCTTCTTTGTACAGGTCCAAATGGATTAGCAAAATAACTTCCTACTAAACCATATTCTGTTGTTGTTCCTTTTGCCATACGATTACCTGCTCTAAAGACATCAAGTGCCTCATCAACACTATCGAAGAAATGAAGTGGCTCTCCACCTTCTTCATAATTATTAGCATATAAGAACATATCAACATCATGTTTCTCTACTACATCTTTATAATCTGTAATTGGAATAACAATACGTGCATTAACTTTATCAGGATTCATAAATACAGATCTATCTAATTCTTTAAAACTATATCCAGCATCTAAATCATCTAATCGAACAAAAGCTCCAATTTCAGTTCCTGATGTTTTAACTTTACCTTGATCATCTAATGATAAAACACCCATATCATCATAAATTGTCTTTAAGTCTGTAATATATGCAGCACCATAAACCTTAATTTGTTCAATAGTTTCACTCTTTCCAGCACCACTATCTCCCATAACAACAATGTTTTTTGTGACACCATTATGCAAAGTCATTTTAACCATTGCTCCATGAACTGGTAATTCTCTATGATTAATTTTTTGAACATTGTGTAAAGTTAAACACATTTTCTTCATATAACCAAAATAATCAAAATCATCATTGGCTGATAATAATGCTACAATCATATTATTTGATTCATCCTGATAGAATGATTGGTTCATTTCTCCATCTTCATAACCATAAACATAAATTAAATCAGGTTTTCTATTTCTGTATTCTTCTTCATCTGCTAAATCAAATAAATTACATAATGTAACACCTTGCGCCATAAACTTGACATTAAAATAAACAAAACATAATAAATCCCCTACTTTAGCAGGATAACAGAACCAAGAATCTGCATCAAATTTTTTATCTTCAATTGGATTTGTTTTCATTTCAGGGAAAACACCATCTCTTTTATTACGTTTAGAATAAGTAATAAATGGTGGATGAATAACAACTGATTCAATAAATGGAATTTCATCTAAATTACGATATTCATATGGTAAAAATGGTCTCATATGTGTTACAGTCAATCCAGCATTAACACCTGCAGTAATTTGACGCATAACCTTATCTTTTTTACCTAATGCTTGTTCTATTGAACGATAAACTTCTAAAACCAATTCTTCAAATTCATTTTGAGCATCAGCAAATTGAACATTTTGATAACCTGATCTCTTTGTTTCATTAAATACAATAGCATATCTTTGTAAACGTCTCCAAAACAAATAAATATCTTCAACCATTTTTACAAACATATCCTTATCATTAAAATATGGTTTGACTTCTGGTCTTACAATACAAACTTCATCAGATGTCATGACTAATAGTAGCTTAAAAATTCCTCTTAAATTATCTAATAAATCAACATCATCTTCTTGTATTTCATGTAAATATCCATATACAGTTGTATCTCTTCTTTTTATACTTTTTATATATTTTTCTAAAACCTTTGCAAAAGATTCACTTTCAATTAATTGACAACGACTTTGACAAAACTCCTCAGAAAAATTTAAAATAGCATTACCTCGAGTCATATTAAATTTATATGCCATACCTTTTCACCCTTTCTTTATAGAGATGCCTCTCTTAAATTAAAAACATCATATCAAAAAAATGCCTTGTTGACTACTAAAAAAACAAAAATTATTCAATGATAGCGTTTTCCTTTTTAATTTTTATCTTTTTTTCATTATTTAACAATAATTTTTCTATTAAAGACACATTCACATATACATTTTTATGAGAAATATAAATATGTGTGTGATAATCTTTAAGATGAATACAATCATTATTGTATATAATCTTATCTTGCCCATATTTAAAGTAATATGTCTTATTTGTTAATTCATATACCATTACATGTTTATTTTCATGAATATAGACATGTGCATTCTTATCTAAAATAACAATCATATTATATAAATCATTAAGTGAAATATAATAATCATCTTCTAATTGAAAAATCTTCAAATCAAATGAATATATTTTTGAATTTTGTCGATAAGTACATGGAATTGTCTGAATATCTCCATCATACTCATAATACTGATTTCTATTTAAATATAAATAGAAAATCATTATAATTATCAATAATATAAAAATACTCACCAATACGACTCTGTTATATCTTATTTTTTTCATCTTGTCCTCCAAAAGAAAAAGGTCTTATTAAAAGACCTTAAAAAACACACGACCAACAACTTCATCATCAAAATCAATATATCCAATCATTCTAGAATCAATACTATTATTACGATTATCTCCCATAACAAAGACTTTCCCTTTCGGTATATCATATGAAAAATCTTCATTGTCTACCATTTTTTCAAGAATATAATCTTCTTTGAGTAATTCTCCATTACGATAAAGCTGATTATCTTTCATTTCTAAATGATCTCCTGGTAATCCTATTATACGTTTAATGATTTGTTCTTCATCTGAAGAAACCATATATTTAACCACAACTATATCATTATAAGATGGTTTTCCACGTTTATAGAAAAATTTATCAACCAATATAATATTTCCATTTTGATATGTAGCTTCCATTGATGAACCAACCACTCTAGAAATTTGTATAAAATATAAAACCATATATGTGATAATAACTGTTATTAAAACAACTTTAATATATTCTAATAAAGATTTCTTTAATTCTTTACTCATTTGCAACACCCTGTGTTATTATAACATATTATTTATCATCTTTTAAGCGTGTTCTTAATTTTGAGACAATTTTCTTTTCTAATCTTGAAACTTGAACTTGAGAAATGCCTAATCTTTTAGCAATAACATCTTGATTATAGTCTAATTGATATCGCATATAGATAATCATTTTTTCTTTTTCATCAAGTTTTTCCATTTCCATTTCTAAAGCAATCTTCTCAAACCACATCATATCACTTTTATCAATCAATCTATCTTCTACACTAATTGTAGAACCATCTTTTTCATATATAGGCTCATTTAAAGATGTAGGATAATATGATGAATCAATAGCTTCTACAACATCATGAACATCAACGCCAAGATATTCTGCTACTTCTTCAACAGTAGGATCTTTATTTGTTTGATTTTGTAATTCTTCTTTGGCTTTGGTAACCTTAATATTTAATTCTTTTAAAGAACGGGAAACTTTAATTGTTCCATCATCTCTAAAATAACGTTTAATTTCTCCCATAATAATAGGTACTGCATATGTTGAAAATTGTACCTTATAAGATGGATCAAAATGATTAATAGCTTTCATCAAACCTATACACCCTATTTGAAATAAATCTTCTTTATCATAATAGTTATTCTTAAATCTATGGACTATAGACCATACAAGTCCTAAATTATCTTTTACGACTTGTTCTTTTGCTTGTTCATCCCCTAAACGTACTTTTTCTAATAGGTCTAATGTTTTTAAATTAGCCAATGTTATCTTTTAGTCTTTTTGTAATGATTAGTTTTGTTCCTATATTTTTAACACTTTCAATTTCAAAGCTATCAGCAAGTGTTTCAATGATTGTTATTCCCATTCCTGCGTGTTCTAAGTCTTTAGCAGTTGTATAAAAAGGTGTTTTCACTTGTTCTAAATTCTCTATTCCTTTACCAAAATCTTGTATAATTAAATGTACAGTTCTATCTTCTACTTGTACTTTCATAACAACTTTACATTCAGCGTTATGATTATATCCATGAATGATAGCATTACTTACGCCTTCAGCAACAATTGTTTTAAATTCTATAATTTCATCTATTGTTGGGTTTAATTGTGTTAAAAAAGCACCAACTGTTGTTCGTGCAAAATTCTCATTATCCAAAGTTGCACTAAAAGTAACTTCCATTTGATTCATATTATTCCCTCCTTAATATCTTCTATTGATTCATAATAAGGCATAATTTGAAATAAACCAGTTAACTCAAACAAACGATATGCAACTTGATTTAAACCTGTTAAAATTAAAGTTCTATGATCAAATTTTAATTGATTATATCTTCCTAATACAAGTCCTATTCCAGAGCTATCTATAAATGAAGTATTTTTAAAATCAAATATAATATCTTCTTTGGTGTTTTCAAATAAATCACTTAATGATTGTCTATATATAGGTGCATTAGAACAATCTATTTCACCAGAAAAATGAACAATAATCAAATGATTGATGATTTCATAATTCATACTATTTTCCATTACATTAATCCTCCTTCTTTGCTATCATATACCAATTTATTTTGAATTGAAATCCATTCGTCAAAACTAGAATTAATCTAACAAAAATAGAATATTTATGCATAAAAATAAAAAACAAGCAT